>VAPK010259006.1_pt1 | contig 25440 bp, 27 predicted proteins | sample 3395031 | NCBI WGS metagenome assembly VAPK01 (sample SAMN08290443, study PRJNA428436) | hydrothermal vent metagenome | isolation source: Deep-sea hydrothermal vent chimney 1 | place: Pacific Ocean: Juan De Fuca Ridge
TCAGCGGCATGATGACCAAGTTGTTTATAAACTTGAGCTAAACAGGTTGCGCCTAATCTGTTTTTACCTTTACCTAAATCAATCAGGATTAAATTGCTGTCTCCCAGATCGGTACGTAATTGTGGCGTTAATGTTTTAGAAATATCTTCAACCGGTGCGAAGGCAGAAATAATGAGTGATAGCGGTGCGGTAACCGAATGCGTGTTATCACCTTCATCCCAAACGGTTTTCATCGACATGGAATCTTTACCTACAGGTATCGCAATGCCGAGTTTCGGACAAAGTTCTTCACCCACTGCTTTTACCGCATCATATAAACCAGCATCTTCACCCGGGTGTCCCGCGGGTGCCATCCAGTTTGCAGATAACACCATATCGCTAATTTTATTTATTCGCGCGGCTGCGATATTAGTAATCGCTTCACCTACGGCCATGCGTGCGGAGGCAGCATGATCAAGTAATGCAATCGGAGTACGTTCGCCCATGGCCATGGCTTCACCTTTAATGGTGTCATACGATGCGGCTGTAACAGCAACATCCGCCACCGGAACCTGCCACGGACCGACCATTTGATCGCGGGCAACCATACCCGTTACCGTACGATCACCAATGGTGATTAAGAAGTTTTTTGATGCCACTGTTGGCAAGGCCAATACGCGTTTAGCTGCTTCAGGAATTTTAATATCCATCAGCGAGAATTCATTTTTTGCTACCGGGTGATGTTTTACATCTCGACGCATTTTGGGTGGCTTGCCAAGTAACACATCCATCGGCATATCAATCGGTGTGTTATCAAAATAACCATCGCCCACAACCAGGTTTTGCTCTTTAGTCGCCTCACCCACAATGGCCATCGGGCAGCGTTCACGCTCACATATTTCTCTAAATGCGTCTATATTCGTCAAACTAACGGCTAAAACGTAACGTTCTTGTGATTCATTACACCAAATTGCCATGGGCGCCATGCCTGGCTCATCATTTGGGATCATTCTCAGTTCAAATTTACCGCCACGGCCACTGTCATTCACCAGCTCAGGCAAGGCATTTGATAAACCGCCTGCTCCTACATCATGGATGCTGATAATGGGATTTTGATCGCCTAGCTGTACACAAGTATCGATGACTTCCTGCACACGACGTTCAATTTCGGGATTACCACGTTGTACCGAGGCAAAATCCAGGCTTTCAGCACTATCTCCCGATGCCATGGATGAAGCCGCACCACCGCCCAAACCAATCAACATTGCAGGACCACCTAAGACAACAATCTGTGAACCCGGTGGAATATCATTTTTATTGACATGATCAGCACGAATATTACCTAAACCACCGGCCAGCATAATCGGCTTGTGGTAACCCCGTACTTCTTCTCCGCCAAAGCTGCTCACTTTTTCTTCGTAGGTTCGAAAGTAGCCACAAATATTGGGACGTCCAAATTCATTATTAAATGCAGCCGCGCCAATGGGTGCTTCGAGCATAATGTCGAGAGCAGAAACAATACGCCCCGGTTTACCAAAGTCCGTTTCCCAAACTTGTGGTGAAGCGGGTATTTTTAAATTTGAAACAGAATAACCACAGAGTCCCGCTTTTGGTTTTGAACCACGACCGGTCGCCCCTTCATCACGAATCTCACCACCCGAACCTGTCGCTGCTCCCGGGAAAGGTGCAATCGCGGTAGGATGATTATGGGTTTCAACTTTCATTAAAATATGAATATCTTCTTCATGGTATTCATATTGATGGCTTTGTGGTTCTGCAAAAAATCGCCCTGCTTTAGAGCCTTTCATTACCGCTGAATTATCATGATAGGCAGATAAAACTCCGCCGGGATTTTTCTGGTGGGTATTACGAATCATACTAAACAGAGATTTTTTCTGTTCTTTTCCATCAATCACCCAATCCGCATTAAAGATCTTATGGCGGCAATGTTCTGAGTTTGCCTGTGCAAACATCATCAATTCCACATCGGTGGGATTGCGATTCATGGTCCTAAAATTTTCAACCAGGTAATCAATCTCATCTTCAGCCAGCGCCAAACCTAAATCAGTATTGGCTTTTTTAAGCGCGTCACGACCACCCGTTAAAATATCGACTCTGTTTAACGGAGCAGGTTCGGCTTGATAAAATAAACGTTCTGCTTCTTCAACATCTGAAAAAACAGATTCTGTCATGCGATCATGAAGTAATGCGCTAATGGCCTGCCACTCAGCAGTATCCAGTGAGTTGTCACTTACTACACTATACAAAATGCCCCGCTCAATTCGACGTATATCGCTTAAACCGCAATTATGTGCAATATCACTGGCTTTACTCGACCAGGGTGAAATGGTACCGGGACGGGGTATTACGAGAAAACAATGCATATCAGAACGTGTCATATCAGGCTGAGATTCAGTATGTAATAAAGAATCCAATACCTTTTTAGCATTCGTATCGAGCGCTTTTTCAATATCGACAAAATGCATATAGCAAGCCTGTATTTCGGTAACAGCAGGCACCACAGTTTGCAGTAATGTTAAAAGTTTATTTTTACGAAAGTCAGAAAGGGCCAACCCGCCGGGCAATTGCAGCATGCGTTTTAAGTCCAGTTGTGTAGTTAAGAGGAAATGTGATCATACACTATCCCGCTTTTAAGGTCAGGCCTTTAGCTATGAACTTAACAACAAACAAGACAATGATTGGCAATATCAGCCAAAATTCTGCTTAACCAAATACATTCCGAATTCATTCATAAACAGTAAAAAGTGTGAAATTGTTCACATTTTAAGGCATAAAAAAAATATTGGTTATTAAAACTAAATTAATTTTAAAGACAATAAAGGGTATGCCGATAAGTAACTTAATTATTATAGTGATATTTGAGTTTAATCTTACTTTGAAAATATCATTCGTAATCTATGTTGTATTAATAAAACCATAAAAAATGGAATTATTAACATTTTTCAGGAGCTATAGTGAAAATTAAAGTTGCTTTACATGGCATGGATAAGCGTAGTGAAGATCGCATGTTAACTATTTTCTCGATGAATTTTAAAGGTCAGTGTGAACATTCTGATATCAACAATGCAGACACGGTCATCCTGGACATGGATGATAAAAATGTCGCCACTGAATGGTCCGATTTCAGAATTAAATATCCTGATGTGTCTGTCATTATTATGGCAAAAGATCATATTGAGTTAATTGGAACACTATATATATCCAAACCAGCAAAACTTGCCGAATTATTATCTGCACTGAAAAAATCAAGTAACAAAGAAATCAGCTCAAACCTTAATACAAACAAAAACACACATAATACTGCAAAAGCGTTACAACAGCGTTTTCAAAAATCAGCTCATAATATTCCGGAATCATCTGATAACTTTGAACTTTTCTATAAACCTGAGGATTTTTTACAAGGACAAGTTGTTCAGGCCATAAAGGAATGCAATAAAATTAATAAAAGTATATTCATTAAATGCTGGACGGAACAATGGATAATTATTTTTCCAAACTCACAGTTTTTACTACAAAACGTCAATGAGGCAAAAATTAAAACACTCGGCCTCGTTCAACTGGGAGAAAGTTATGAAAAACTTTCTTACAGTGAACACGTATTTTCAAATAATGAAATTTCACACATGATAAACACTCCAACAAGTGATGCCAGGGTTACATCAATAGAACAATTCATCTGGGACATTACAGTAAAAACAGCGCGCGGCAGAGTACCAGAAGGTACATCACTAGATGACTTATATATCATAAAACACTGGCCTAATTTACCACGTCTTACCTCTATCCTGAATGCAATGCGTATAAGTGCATTTTGGATAAACCAGGCACAATCAATTAATAATATTGTAACAAAACTCAATATTCCTCAAGAAGATGTTTTAACTTATTTCAGCGCTGCTAGTGCCATTGGAATACTAAAACCGGCTAAACGTAAAGAAGATAATTTGAGTACAGCAGACATTATAAAGACTGATAAGAAGAAACATGGCATATTTTTATCGCTTATTAATAAAGTCAGTAAAAATATCAAGCGCAATAAAAACACTGATGACATTCAAGTGAAGAAAGTTAATTATGTTTGATCAAAGCGCTCATAAAATTATTTTTACTGGCCCGGTGGGTTCAGGCAAATCAACTGCAATTAATGCTATTAGTGATACTCCTGTCATATCAACAGAAGAAGTTGCAACTGATGATGTCAAAAACAGAAAAGAAACAACAACGGTTGCACTTGACTATGGGATGATAAAACTTCCGATGGGAGAAAACATTCACTTATATGGCACTCCCGGTCAGGAACGGTTTAATTTTATGTGGGATATTCTTGTTAACAATGCCATTGGCATCATTATACTCGTTGATAATGCAAACAAGGATCCTCTTGGTGACTTAAGCTTTTTTCTCAAAACATTTAATGAATTTATAAGTAATAGCGCAATCGCCATTGGTATAACAAGAACTGATTTAGGTGGAGGACCATCATTAAAGGATTACCGTCGCATATTAAAAGACTTTGACATGAATCCACCTTTATTCGAAGTTGATGGAAGAAAGAAAGGCGATATCAGTATGCTTATTCAAGCCTTGCTCTTTAGTCTGGATCAAAGCTTTAATGAAACCAGTGAACAAGATATTACTGCATGAACGATTATATTCTGGAGTTAGAGGAGTTTGGTGTTGCCTTTGGTGAAAAAATAATTTTAAGCAGCGTCAATCTTAAAGTACCCGTTGTAGGTAATGTTGTCTTACTGGGGCCATCCGGCATTGGAAAATCAACCTTGTTTCGCTCTATCTGTGGCATTAATTATGCAAACACTTCTTTCAGGACATGGGGCAAAGCTCATTATCTGGGCGATAGTCTGGATAAACAAATAGAAGTTCCTGCTCTGGTTTCTCAAAATGCAAAATTAATGATGTCATCAATATTGGAAAATATTGTCATTAACTTACCCGAACGGCAGTCGCTACAAAAACACCAGCAAATAGATGTGGCTAAACGTTTACTCGAAAGAGCAAATCTGGAACAACTGACTGAAAGGCTTAATGATAACGTCATTGATCTTTCTCTTGGCTTGCAACGCCACCTTGCAATATTACGAACAGCAGTAGCAAACCCTAAACTGCTCTGTATCGATGAGCCAACAACAGGACTTGATGATGATTATGTAGATACCTTATTAAAATATATTTCAGAAGAATCTGAACGCCGTGCTGTAATAACAATATTACACAACCAGGAACATGCAAAAAAATTAAAAGGCATGGTTGCACTACTCGCAGGTGGCTGGATACACGAATACAGTATTGATAAGGATTTTTACAACGAGCCACAATCAAAAGCAGCCAAACAATTTGTTAAAAGTGGTTCATGTCCTGTAATTGGTCCGGAGTTTGATGATGAGGCATTGCAATACATGGATATGGATTTGCTTGAACTGCCCCCTCCTTTGCCAAAAGAAGCTAAACAATATGTCAGCGATGCATTAGGCCCACGAAATTTCCTCTGGCTAAAAAAAGGTATTCTTGCCGGCACACCACAACCAGGCATTGTTACAGAACTTGATTATGATTTAAAAGCACTCCAACGCGTGGGTGTAACTAAATTAATTACTTTATTAGAAAAGAAACTCGATCCTGATGTGATGAAAGATTATGGCATCGAATGTTTATGGTTTCCGATTGAAGACATGAAATCACCTGACATAAATGAAGCAATTAAATGGTGTAAACGTGTAGAGAAATTTATCTCTGATGGCGAAGTCGTTGCCTACCATTGTAAAGCCGGCATGGGACGTACCGGTACCATGTTAACCGCGCAGTTAATCTGGGAAGGCATGCATGCATTAGAGGCTCTGGAAACCGCACGAAAAGTAGAGCCTCGATGGGTTCAGTCTGAAATTCAAATTAAATTTCTTGAAAATCTTTATTTAGCCATTAATCATTTAAAAAATAACTGTGCATAATATTAGTGTGCCTACTACATGAAAACTTAAGGTGTTTTTAAAGTTATAAAATTCAGCGCCGATAGTATTTTTACAAACAAAACAAGGAGTCAACAATGTCATTAGATTCAGCATTACAAAAAGCCGTAGCTGATATACCCGAGTGTGTAGCAGGTGGAGTCGTCGATCTTTCAACAGGTATGTTATTAGCCATTAAAACGGTTGATTCACATCCCAGTGAAGTAATGGATGTATTAGCAGCAGCTACTGCCGATATGTTTCAAGGTAGTAATGTACAAATGATTGAAAATATATTCAAGAAAGCGCGTGGTGTTGAAAATGACAGTCATCATTATTTTCAGGAAATGATAGTTAACAGTGATAACCTTGTACATGTGTTTTCACGTTGTAAAAGCAACGAAGAAATTGTTGTTGCATTTGTTTGCCGCAAGAGCGTTAACCTTGGTATGGCATTAACAAAGGTTCGAGGCAGTTTGCCTGCGCTGGAAGGTGCTATTTAAATAACCAGAAATATTTTACATATCACATAAAGCGAGATACGCCTGAAAAGTCGTATCTCACTTTATATAAAAATATCCGAGTAATTCACTTGGTATTTATTACAAGTAATAAAATATATAAAACATATCGATAAAGCTGTAGTACTATTATGTATAACAAAGAACATAGTAGATCACAGGGTATTTGCAATGCCTAAATTAGAAATTAAAAATGCTGACAATAAACTTCAATCCATTCTTCGTGAACTGAATAATGTTTCTGAGTATATTGAGGCTTCAGCAATCATGTCTCGAGATGGCTTAAGTGTTGCTTCAGTCTTAGGTGATGATGTTGATCCTGACAGACTAGGTGCTATGTGTGCAGCTTTACTTGGCCTGGCCGACACCACCGCACGTGAACTCAATCGCGGTGAATTACATCAGGTTTTGATACATGGTTCATTAGGCTTTATGTTAATTTCACATGTCGGTGATAAAGCGGTACTGGCAGTAGCCACTAAACCAGGCACTAATTTAGGTATGGTTTTTCATGAAACAAAAAAAGCAGCAAAAAAGATATCGGATGTTCTTTACTCATAAGACTGCATCTTCAGGCGTACAGTTTTTGCAAAAAACTTTACCCGTTCGAACATGGTAAGTAATCGAAGAACCTGCAGCTAATTCTGCCTCACACCCATCACACATTGAGCCCACCGTTAAAGTATCGACGTCATAACCTTCGGCCGGGATTTCAATTCCACCTACTTTTTTACCAAAAGCTTCTGTTTTAACAATTTGTTTTCGATAGATCTCATCTACTGCTATCCACTGCTTAATTAATGGCTCAGCAAGATGATGTTTACGTAACGTCTCTTCTATCAGTTTTTCACGATAATCAAACAACTCATTAGATATAACCATCCAGTGATGCGCGTTACGTGGTCTCTCACCAAAATAACATTTTTCACCGGTAAATATTCCTTTCAAAAATAAATACTGTTTTTCTTTTGCTCGTTGCTGAGTCGAATCTTTAAAAAAATGAGCCAATTTTTCATCTGTAAAAACCTGTTCATAAAAATCATCCAGTATTTCATTTAACAGCTGGCCATCATTTAATGCCGCCCACATTTCAGGGTTAGGAGCAAGATCACCTTTTCGCTCAGTTTTAGAGTCTTGTTTTTTTCTTAATTTGTTAACTGAAGGGGCAACTTTCACCATGATTCACTCCTTAGAACATGCCAGATAAAGTAAGTAATGTTATTCCAATTCATAGTAATATTTATCGACACAATTGTATTAAGGTTTAATTTATTCTCTAAATATAGATGGAAAAACACTATTTATTAGCTATATTTTTATTATGTTAATAAAAATATTAAACATAAATTATCTTATTAATAACCAAGCTAATCAGTAAGGAAATAACGTGTCTGAAGATATTAAACTAGCACTGCTGGACTGTGATGCAGGTAGAAAATTAGGCTGTAAAAGTTTTTGTTGCCGTTTGTTAGTTCGTCTGGAAGAAGACGAAAGAAACGAAGTTGATCCTGCGACCAACAGACTTAAAGGTTACGTAGATAAAAAAGATAATGGCACATGTTTACATCAGGATGAAGAAACAGGCTTATGTCAAAACTGGGGAAACCGCCCCAAAATTTGTAGGGAATATGATTGTAACTTTGATAAATTATTACAAGTTGTTTTAATAAGCAAAGGGAAAAGTATTTCTGCCTGGATGAAAGAATCCGTTAGCGTTGTTATTAAAAAAGAAAACAAAAAATTTGTTCCTTACATTTAAGCATAAAATTAAGTTAATATCATATTAAATAAAAAAAATATTAGGTAACCATTTTGGATATTCCTGAAATAGAATCAGCACTAAAATCATTAAATGATTCAAACTCTCAAATATTACTGTCCATGATTATATCTCCCGATGGTTTAGCAATAGCGTATGAAGGCAATGTTGATGATCATGAAAAAGTTGGTGCACTTTATATTGAACTGCAACTTCTTTGTGAAAAAATCATGTCCGAATTAAGCTATGGAAAAGTTGAAGAAATGTTTATTCGTTCTGCATCAGGTTGCGTTGTAATGTTACCCATTATTGATAAAGGCATACTTGCTTGTTTATCCACACCCGATGTCAATTCATCTACACTGCAACTTGTTACATGGAAAGCGGTTAACAAGTTAAGAAAAGTTATGTAGCTTGAAGAAGAAAGTGCAGCTGTTTTAGCTGAATACCGGAAAATGTAACCATGCACTTTCCGGTATTCAAATAACCAAAACCAGGCTTCTTATTTCTGTAACTTCTCTATACCCAGAGCTTTCAAAATAAATTTTTCATACAATGGTTCAGTCTGTCCTTTTCTCATTTTACGTATGAAATATTTTTCAAAACCAATTTTTGCCTTATGTACCCATTTTCCTTTTTTAAACCATGTTACATTACGTGGTGGAATTTGTGGTAAAGCAACAAAAGCTGCACCGGTATCACCCATATCAGCAAGACAAATTGCATTCCAGGTTCCGCATGTTTCCGGCTCTTCACCTTTTATTTCATGAGCAATGTTATACACTATCGCAGTTGACATGGTTTCAATCATATAACCTGTTTTCGGTGCACCGGTAGGTACCGGTGTTGCTTCAATAGGTGGAATAGCAACACAAACACCTGATGAATAAATATTTTTATATTTTGGGTTACGTTGAAATTCATCAATTAAAACAAAACCCCGTGGGTTACACAGCCCTTCTACTTCAGCAACAGCATCAACCCCTTTAAAAGCAGGCAACATCATGGAATAAACAAAAGGTAATTCATGTTGTTTTTTAACTTCACCATTTTCATCCATTTCATCAACATACATCATGCCATCTTCAACTTTAGTTGTTTTAGCATTGGTAATAAAATTAATATTATGTGCACGTAAATCACTTTCCAGCATACCTTTTGAATCACCAACACCAGCTAATCCCAGATGCCCGATATAAGGTTCAGAAGTTACAAAGGTCATTGGTACTTTATCACGCATTTTTTTCTTTCGTAAAACACAGTCAAGAATAAAAGCAAATTCATAAGCAGGACCAAAACAACTGGCAAATGGCATTGCGCCAATAATAACAGGCCCCGGTTTTTCAACTAAACCGTTGTAATCATCCATTGCATTAACAGCATGATCAGTTGTACAAATCGAAGTAGTAAAACCTTCCGGACCACTGCCCGGTACCTCTTCAAAGGCAAGTCTTGGGCCTGTTGCAATCACAAGGTAATCGTAAGTTACGCCTTCACCATTTTTTAAAATCAGCGTATTAATATCCGGGTTAATTTTCTCCACCCGGCTGTTAATAAAATTAATTTTTTTTCTGCTTAAGGTTTTTTCCAGCGGTACAGAAATTTCCTTTTTTGTTCTCCAACCAACAGCAACCCATGGATTCGAAGGTGTAAACTGAAAATCTTCTCTTTCATCAATAACAGTTACCTCGTGCGCTGAGCCTAAAACTTCTTTCATTTCAAAAGCACAGGGTAGTCCGCCAACACCAGCACCCATAATAACGATATGTGACATAGTCTTATCCTTCAATTTTTGTAGTTGTTAAATATGTATTTATATTGATTAGAGCAATTTTCAGACCACATATATAAAAAGCCATATAAAACAAGCAGATAACGTAATTTCAGGAAGAAAAGATATAAATTTATATAAAAACAGCCCACAAAATACTGTCATTTATGACAGAGATTGACTATAGTTTTGTCATAAATGGCAGAGACTGGAAAAATAATGAAAGAGAAATATTTTAAAGATCATCAATTTATCAATGAATTACTCAATAGCCGTACCGAGCCATCTATCATTTTAAACCGTGATTACGTCATTGTTGCCGCAAATGCTGCTTATGAAAAACTGCATGGTTTCAAAGTTGATAATAAAAGCCATTGTTATGAAATTTCACACCACTATAAAAACCCCTGTGATCAGGAAGGCGAGAGCTGTCCTTTAAAATTATGTCTTGAAAGTAATTCTGCACAGCGCTCTTTACATATACACCAGACTCAATCCGGTGCCGAACATGTTGATGTGCACCTCTCTCCCATTCATGGAGATAACGGTGAAATTAAATATTTTCTGGAAAGCACAATACCCGTTAAGTGTGCCAGTACTCACCCGAAAGCAACCGGATTAGTTGGACGTTCAATAGCTTTTAATACGGTCATTGAGATGGTTCAGCGTGTTGCATGCAGTGATGTCAGCGTTTTACTTCAGGGTGAATCCGGAACCGGTAAAGAACTCATTGCAGAAGCAATACATCATACCAGCGCACGATCTAAAGGCCCTTTTGTTGCTGTCGACTGTTCAGGTTTAACGGAGTCATTATTTGAAAGTGAATTATTTGGCCACGAAAAAGGCGCCTTTACTGGTGCACAAACCCGTAAAATAGGTCTGGCAGAAGCCGCTAATGGCGGCACGTTATTTTTAGATGAAACCGGTGATATCTCTCTCAGTTTACAAACAAAACTCCTGCGTTTAATTGAAACAGGGACTTTTCGACGTGTAGGAGGAATAGAAACTTTAAAGACTGATTTTCGTTTAATTTCTGCCAGCCATAAAAACTTAAGAATGATGGTTGAAAATGTTGAGTTCAGAAATGACCTTTATTATCGTATCAGCGCCTTTCCTTTACATATTCCATCACTCAAAGAACGTATTGAAGATATCCCTTTATTAGTAGATTCAATCCTTAAACGTTTTTATCCGGAACTTAATATCTCTATATCAAAAGAAGCCATTCAGTGCTTGCAGCAATATCCATTTCCGGGAAATATTCGTGAACTGAGTAATATTATTCAGCGTGCAACACTCATGGCGGATGATGATGAAATTGAATTTCAGCATTTACCCGATGAGTGTAAAAATGAATTAAATGATGAGAAAAATAAAACCTGCTTCTCTGAATTAATTACACTAAAAACACTTGAAAAACGCTATATCGAATGGGCTGCCAGCCGGGTAGAAAATAAAATTCAGCTTGCTAAAACATTAGGAATAAGTGAACGTACTCTATACAGAAAGCTTGAACTACAGGAATAAAATATTCAGGGACTTAACCGTAAAGTGAAGCAAATCATAGCCCGGATAAAATAAAATGTAATCCGGGAATTACTTTGAAACCATCCCGGATTTCGCTGCACTGCATCCGGGCTACGTACTAAATATCTTATGTTTTTAAATCACCAGTGTGAAGCCTCTTCAAGTTCTTTCATCACTTCATTTTTTGAGGCTTCCTGTGTATTCATTAAACACGCTATATTACCTATACTTGCTACCGCGACACCTTCACCTTCTACAACCCAGCCACCCGGTGGGGTCCAGCCACTAATTTGGGTAAACATGGAAAGCTGATCAGCATTACCCTGCACCAGGCGTTTGTAATCATGTGCAAATTTAGCAAAACCACCTAACATCTCATCAGCCATACCATAGCCTTCAACCAGTGCACCATCATCTCGAAAGTGACAAATCGCAATAACACCATCAACTGCTAATAATCGTTTAATCATTGATTCAGTCTCTCCCTTAACCCGCTAAAGCAGCGTGGGCAGCTTCATAATCAACCTGACTGTTTGGTACAACGACCCCAAACTCTTCATTTACAATAACCGTCCAGTCAAAACCCACCATAGTGAAACCTTTGATTGGATAAAAACCTTTCATACCCGTCATATTTTCCCAACCGCGTGCTTGCATGGTTGCAATCGACATATTGGCAACACATACATGACATAATAAATCGAGGATTTGATCATTTAGTTCAGAACCTTCAGCTATTTTACTTTCAGCTAATTCACCTTTACTGGTAAATTTAAATGCACCAACTGCACCTTCAACCGCTATTAATTTATTTAAATCTGACATTATCTACCCCGGGAAATTTATAATTTAGACCAATTGGCCTTCTTGATCAGGCACATTCTCACGCATATATGACATGATGGTATTAAGTGAAACACTATCATTTTGAATAAAGCAAAAATGATTAGCAATAACACAAACACTAAATTTATCACCATTAACAATCCAGCCGCGAGAAGGAATACAACCACAGTCATGTCCCAGATTTTTTATCATATCCATTTGCATATGCACTGCCATGGTCGTTGAACGACACATAATTGAAGCCATACGTGCCATATCATCAGTCATATCACCTTCACAGGTAAATCGATCTCCCCGATAGGAATATTCACCCGCAGCAATCACACCTTCCATTGCAGCAAGCTCAGGAACAATACTCATATTCAACCTCGTTATTATTATTTTGAATAACCCAAGCTAACCGCAAACAAACAATAAATGCAACAATAAATATTGTTGACATTATTAAGATTAATAATCAACATAATGCCACTTAATCAGTTCATAAATACAAAGTTGACATTAACATGACCCACCCAAATACTTTAAAGCACTTGCTTGCTGCGCTATATGATAGTTTTCTCGTTTTAGCTACCATCTTTATTGCCACCGCATTAACAATGCCCTTCACTAAAGGTCAAATTGCAACAAACAATCGCATTTATATGTCATTTTATTTACTCATTGTTGCTTACATTTTTTTTGCATGGTTTTGGACCCATGGCGGGCAAACGCTCGGTATGCGTGTCTGGAAACAACAATTAATTGGACTTGATGGCAAAGCTGTAAGCTGGCAACAATCATTTATACGTTTTATCACAGGCCTGCCAGCCTGGGGAATATTTATAATTGGACTTATATTATGGATCAAAAGCGATATTGCAGATTCGCTAACAAATATTCCCGGATGGGCATTTGCTCTGACTGGTTTTATATTAGTATTGCTTAATACAAAAAGTAATAATTGGCGAGACAAATTAAGCGGGACGCAGGTTATTATTGTAAAATGAAAACGAATAATCGCGGAAGTACACAAAAAAATAACTAAAACTTTGTGCTCTACCTCCTCGATAACTGCTCAGCGCATTCTAGTTGCCTAAATACGCCCATGCAGTCGTACGTTTTAAGATCTAACAACTAAATTCTGGCAGTTTAATATTACCTGATTCGCCGATAACTCCATATTGTTATACTAATAACCACTAAGGATGGAAGTAGCGCGCTTACTACCGCAGGAACACCATAAACCAAACCCATTTGTCCGATTAAACGGCTACCCATATAAAAAATTATTCCAACAAGGAAACCTAATAATATTTGTTTTCCGATTGAAATTTGTCTGACTGAACCAAATACAAAGGGTATAGCTAACAAAACCATGGCAAGAATAGTGAGAGGGCCAAATAATTTTGTCCAATAGACTAATTCATATTTAGAATATTCCAGATCATTATTTTTTAAATAATCAATATAACTGTTTAACTTCCAGATGGATAAAAGATCGGGTGGGTATGCAACAATTTTAACCATATCCAAATCCAGTAATGTTTTCCATTTCATTTCTTTTGTATGTTTAACAATGAATGAATTATTTTTATGAATCGTTTCTTTTACTGACAGCAACCGCCATTGCTCACCATCATAAATAGCTTCGCTAGCCTGTATTTGACGTTGAATAAAATGATTTTCTGAAAACTGATATAAGGTAACACCAATTAATCGTCCATCATTTTCAACACGATTAACATTTATATAGGTTTCACCATCCCTTGCCCACAAGCCATAATCTGTATTTACATTAATTTGGCGATGTAATGATTTTATTCGTTGTTCCGTCGCATATTGATGTAAGGGTGGAGCAATACCTTCACCAATGACCATCGCTAATAACATCAACATAATGGCAGTTTTCATTATTGAAACTACAATACGTAATAACGAAACACCAGCCATACGTATAATGACGAGTTCATTATGATTAGCCAACCACCCCATTCCTAACATGGTACCGAGCAACATCGATAATGGAAACAACTCGTAAATATGCTGAGGAATAAGAAACAAAGAATATTGTATTGCAGACCACACAGTATAATCTGCTTGGCCAATCTGATCAGCTTCGCCCGCAAATGCAAACAATTCATATAACGCAATAAAGATAGTTAACACCGATGCGACACCAGTGATAACAGCCTGACCAATATATCGGTCCAGGATATTCATTTATTATCTTTCCTTTTATTATTAAAAAACAAATAACGAAAGCCCAATTGTTGCATTAATAAAACAATAACCAGGATTAATAAAATCGCGTGTACCCACCATAAACCCACCACTGCAGGAACTTTACCCAGAGTGATCCATGATTTTCCGATGCTAATCAAATTCGTAACCATTATATATAACACCAAACCAAAGCCTAGCCGCAAATAACGACCCTGTCGCGGTGAAGTTTGACTTAACGGAACAGCCAGTGCCGAAAGTAATAAACACAATAAGATAGGAGCAAGCCGGGAATGAAGTTCAGCCTTATAAATAAGCATATCTTTTTTTATTAATTCCAAAGTCGGTATCGCAGTATGTTTTTTCTGTTTGCTAACTGATGATTTTTCACTTACACGAACAGCATGTTGTTCGAATTCAATTACCGTGTAATCCAGTTTGGATTGTGTTCTTTGATAACGCACACCATTCTCAAGCACCATAAAACGGTCACCTGTTTTCTCATCAATTTTACGATGACCTTTATTTGCTCGAATAATTAACTCCGCATTATTTTTTAAACGTTGCTGCAAAAATACACCTTGCATTTGAGTATGTTCATCATTTAATCCTTCAACATACAACACACCTCCACCCGACGCTATTTCTCTAAAGCGCCCGGCAACCAAACCCTCTAATTCAGAAGCATTTTCTGCTTTAATATTTAGTTCTTGAATTAATGCATTTGCCCACGGTGTAACTTGCAAGGAAAAAATACCAACAATAATAGAAAAAAGAAAAGCGAAGCTTAATACTACTCGCACAATATAGAGCTGACTTATACCGCTAGCAGATATCGCAGCCATTTCATTGTTTTGGTAAAAGCGACTAAGCGTCATAAGAACAGCAAGATAAAGTGACAATGGCAAAATCACCATTAGCATACTTAATGATTTTAGCCCCAACACAATCATCACCGTATTTACACTCAGGGTTCCCTCAGCCACATCAGAAAATACGCCCACCAGTTGCCCACTTAAACCAACAAGCATAAGAATCAAACAAACAGCAAACAACGTTTGGGCAATTTCTTTAATTAAATAGCGAGCAATAATCATTTTTGTTGTTTTAATAAATTCATAGTTAATGTGCTGAAAATCAGTACCATTTCGAGTAAGCTAATACCCATATTATTTTAAGCTTACAGGAATCCCGTATGGAAATCAGCGTCAAAATCATCAACCTTGAAACAGTGAAATCACCTTGCCTCGTTGTTGGGGTCACTGATAAACGTCATTTAACTGATTCCGCTTCAAAGCTTGATACTCTATCAAATGGTTTTATAAACAAAGTACTCCACCGAGGTGATATTTCCGGTGCGATAGGTGATTCTCTGATGTTACACGATGTTCCCGGGCTAAAGTCTGAGCGCGTATTGCTGGTTGGTTGTGGCAAATCGAGTGAAATAACCCACCAAAAATTCCAGACAATTATCACAAATGCCTCTACTACATTGAGTAAAGCAAATATCAAAAGTGCTGTAGTAAGTCTGGCTGATTTAGACAGTAAAGTCCTTTCTAATAGTATGCAGATCCGATTAAGCACTGAAGCACTACAGCAAAATAATTACCGTTTTTCTGAGTTAAAAAAAGAAAAATCGCCATCACTGACAAAAGTCATCTTACACTTTGGCGATAAGCGTGTTGCGGTATTGAAAAAAGCCAAACTCGCAGTCCAAATCGGTAATGCCATCGGTTTAGGCCGTAATACTGCTCGTGATTTAGGAAATTTACCCGGTAATATTTGCACACCGACTTACCTTGCCAAACAAGCCAATAACTACGATAAAAATTATAACAAACTCAAAACTACGATATTAAATCAAAAAGAAATGGAAAAACTTGGCATGGGTTCACTCCTGTCAGTGAGCAAAGGCAGTCGTACCCCTCCTAAATTTATTGTCATGCAATATAGTGGTGGTAAAAAAGCTGACCGACCTTACGTTTTAGTTGGCAAAGGTGTAACTTTTGACTCTGGTGGTATTTCAATAAAACCCGGTGCCGCCATGGATGAAATGAAATTTGATATGTGTGGTGCTGCCGGTGTCATGGGTACCATGGTCACAGTTAATGAACTCAAGCTGCCTATCAATGTCGTCGCTATTGTCCCCAGCGTTGAGAATATGCCCGATGGCGCTGCCAGCAAACCTGGTGATATTGTTACCTCTATGTCCGGCCAGACCATTGAAGTACTCAATACCGATGCAGAAGGTCGCCTCATTCTTTGTGATGCTCTGACCTACAGTGAAAAATTCAAACCTAAAGCCGTTATTGATGTAGCCACCTTAACCGGCGCTTGTGTGATAGCTTTAGGCGCACACCCTGCAGGCTTGCTCAGTAACCAACAAAAACTTGCTGATCAAATCCTGGCCGCTGGCACTGAATGTGGCGATCGCGCATGGCAAATGCCTTTATGGGAAGACTACCAGGATCAATTAAAGAGTAACTTTGCCGACATGGCCAATATTGGTGGACGCGAAGCCGGTACAATTACCGCGGCATGCTTTCTCTCTCGTTTTACTAAAAAGCTCAACTGGGCCCACCTGGATATTGCTGGTGTTGCCTGGTTTGGTGGTACAAAAAAAGGCGCTACTGGAAGACCGGTTCCATTATTAACGCAATACCTGATGGAACGTTGTGGAAAACAATATTCTGTTTAATTAAAGGCACGTCATTGCGACGACTGCATGGACGCAGGAGGTAGAGTAACGCAGGAGCAGTTACCGAGGGAATAAAATGACCGCGGCAATCTCATGCTAAAACTCACTTTTCCGGGGATTGCTTCGTCGCACCTCCTCGCAATGACATGGTAAAAAATATGACACGCATCGATTTTTACATCATTGAAAATGGCTCAGCCGAGGCAACGGATACATTCATCTGTCGCCTCACGGAAAAGGCATGGTCACAAAACAATGATGTTTATATCCATACCTCGGATGAAACAGATACAACAAAATACGATGAATTGTTATGGACGTTTAACGAGACAAGTTTTGTCCCACATCAACTTGCAGCAGCTGAATTAACCAAACAAGCTGATAAAACGGTATTAATAGGCCATCAAAGCACAGCAGATATTAGCCACCACCATGATGTACTGATTAACCTGAATCATGAGGCACCATCATTTTTTAGCCAGTTTGAGCGAGTTGCTGAAGTTATATCAAACGATAAAACCAGTAAGGAAAAAGGCCGCGAACGCTATCTATTTTACCGAGATCGGGGTTATGCCCTTGAGACTCACAAATTGTCACTATAATATGTTGCTATGACGGATGACAACAACACACAGGATTCGCTAGTTGATGCGCTGGAATCAATTAAAGCATTACTGGCGAAAAGTGATTCCAAGCTGGCCGCAGCCAGAGAAAGTATTGCCATTGCCAGTAATCAAACAGCACTGGGGAAGTTAAATATTAATGAACATGATGAATCTGGACAGTTCGAAATTCCGGTTCTTGATGATATTGTTGTTCCTGCTGAGGTTGAATCCGCAACAGAAGAAGTCTCAATGATATCTGAAAAGATATCAGAAAAGATTGACGAAACACTTGCAGCGGTAAATGAAAATATTCCCACCCCGCCCACCACTAGCACAGAACTTGATCCACAAGTCATTCTGGACTATCTCGATGAGTTGCAAAAGCGGCTCGAAAAAACACTACGTGATTCATTGATGAAAAGTATTGTGACCATCGAGGCTGGGTTAAAAAAATCACTCATCAGCGAAATTGATAAAATTCGTAAACAAGTCAAAAAAGACTTCAAATAAAAAATCTCCTCTTTCTGCCCTTTGCGTCTTTGCGGTAAAAATTAGCCTTTCATATACTCTAATATATTTCTGAATAACCCATTCCTGTATAATTTTCTGTATAATAATCAGCCTTTTGATGGCCAACAGGCCAGAAATTCAATAACTTAAATAGTGAATAAATACCGTGGATAAAACCTACAATCCCCATTCAATTGAACAACGCTGGTACGACACCTGGGAAAAAAATGATAATTTCTCCCCTAAAGGTGGAGATGAATCATTTTCAATTATGATTCCTCCCCCTAATGTCACTGGCAGCCTGCATATGGGACATGGTTTTAATAACACGGTCATGGACACGCTCACACGTTATCATCGTATGAAAGGTCATAATACTTTATGGCAACCCGGCACTGATCACGCAGGCATCGCAACACAAATGGTGGTAGAACGTCAGCTCAATGCCGATGGCAAAACCCGTCATGATCTTGGTCGTGATGCTTTCATAAACCGCATTTGGGACTGGAAAGAGGAATCAGGCGGCAATATTACGCGCCAACTACGTCGTTTAGGTTCATCCTTAGACTGGTCTCGTGAACGCTTCACCATGGACGACGGTTTGTCCGAAGCTGTGCAAGAAGTTTTTGTGAAACTCTATGAAGAAGATTTAATTTACCGCGGAAAACGCCTGGTGAATTGGGATCCTGTTTTACACACTGCCCTATCCGATCTTGAAGTTATCTCAGAAGAAGAAAACGGCAGTCTTTGGCACATGCGTTACCCGCTCACCGATGGTTCTGGTTTTTTAATCGTTGCCACAACACGACCTGAAACCATGCTCGGTGACAGTGCTGTTGCGGTACACCCGGATGACGAACGTTATCAATCAATGATTGGCAAAACTATTACCCTACCCCTGGTTGGCCGTGAAATTCCGATTATTGCCGATGATTATGTCGACATGGAATTTGGAACCGGTTGTGTAAAAATTACCCCCGCACATGATTTTAACGATTATGAAATGGGTAAACGTCACGATCTGCCCATATTCAATATTCTCACCATTGATGCCAGTATTAATGATGAAGTGCCTGAAAAATATCGTGGTCTCGATCGTTATGTTGCACGTAAACAAATCATTAAAGACTTAGAAGAACTCGATTTAATGGACAAAATTGAACCTCATAAACTCATGGTGCCACGCGGTGATCGTTCCGGGGCAGTGGTTGAACCTTTCCTTACCGATCAATGGTATGTAAAAGTTGAAGAACTCGCCAAGCCTGCAATTGAAGCCGTCGAAAACGGCAGCATTAAATTTGTCCCTGATAACTGGAAAAATACTTACTACGAATGGATGAACAATATTCAGGACTGGTGTATCAGTCGCCAAATCTGGTGGGGACATCGTATCCCTGCATGGTTTGATGATAAAGGTAAGTTCTATGTGGGTCGCAGCGAAGAAGAAGTACGCGAAAAACATAAGCTTGGCGACATCAATTTACGTCAGGATGAAGATGTTCTCGACACCTGGTTCTCATCTGCATTATGGCCTTTCTCCACTTTAGGCTGGCCTGCTAAAAATGACATTGATCAGGAAATGTTAAAAGCCTTTTATCCAACCAGTGTACTGGTTACAGGCTTTGATATTATTTTCTTCTGGGTTGCCCGCATGATTATGATGGGGCTTAAGTTTATGGATGATGTTCCTTTTAAAGAAATTTATATCCATGGTTTAGTCAAAGACTCTCATGGACAGAAAATGTCGAAGTCAAAAGGCAACGTGCTAGATCCGATTGATTTGATAGATGGTATAGAACTGGAAACCCTGGTTAACAAACGCACCTCTGGCATGATGCAACCGCACCTTGCAGAAAAAATTGAAAAACAAACGCGTAAAGATTTTCCTGATGGTATTCCCGCCTTTGGTACAGATGCACTTCGTTTTACCTTTGCCTCATTGGCATCAACAGGTCGGGATATCAATTTTGATCTGGGACGTATTGAAGGCTACCGTAACTTCTGTAACAAACTCTGGAATGCCGCACGTTATGTATTAATGAACACAGAAGAACAGGACTGTGGCCAAAACGGTGGCAAGCTCGAACTCACTGCTGCTGATCGCTGGATCTTAAGTCGTTTACAACAAACCACGCAATCAGTTGAAGATGCAATTAAAAATTATCGTTTAGATCATATGGCAAGTGCTATTTATGATTTCACCTGGAATGAATACTGTGACTGGTATCTTGAACTGTCAAAAACTGTATTGTTTGATGATAATGCAAGTGAAGACGTAAAACGTGGCACACGCCATACCTTAGTGCATGTATTAGAAACCATACTTCGTTTAGCCCATCCAACAATGCCGTACATCACTGAAGAAATCTGGCAACGTATCGCACCATTAGCGGGTATCCAAATAGATGACAAGGCAGCTTCAATTATGTTGCAAGCATATCCTGAATATAACGCAGCGAAGTTTGATCAAGGCGCAATTGATGAAGTCGAATGGATTAAAAACTTTATTATCGGTATTCGTCAAATTCGGAGTGGTATGAATATCAAACCAGGCAAAGCGTTACCTGTTTTATTACAAAATGGAAGTGATGCAGATAAAGCCTTGTTTGTAACCCATGAAAACTACTTGAAGAAACTGGCGAAGTTAGAAAGCATTGCCTGGTTAAATGATGGAGATGATGCACCGGAATCAGCAACTGCACTGGTTGGTAAAATGAAACTATTGATACCAATGGCAGGTTTAATTGATAAAGATGCAGAATTAAAACGTTTAAATAAAGAAACAGATAAACTCATCAAACCGATTAAAGCGTTAGAAGGTAAACTGGCGAACCCCGGTTTTACCGATAAAGCACCGGAAGCCGTTGTGCAAAAAGAAAAAGATAAATTAGCCGATATGAAAACAGCATTAGCTAATTTGCAGGAACAAAAATTAAAAATTGAAAATATGTAGATTAAACACAGGTTGGGGTGACGCAAGGATCCCGGATCCCCAACAAATCTCAGCTATTAAACTCCCGCCATCGATAAAGCAAACTTTACTACCGTTATAATAATCGTAATAAAAATTGCAACTCCGACCAGACCTACAATAATATACTGTGAAGGTTTGCCATGTTTAAAATCCCGCTCATGATTTTTACTTTTTTGCACACCTATCATTGCCCACAAGACACTTCTGGCAACATCAAGTAATGAAGGTGTATTTTTATTATCGTCGTTCATATTTTTTATACCTTATTAATTATATTGCGCTAATGCACTCCTGGCTTTTTCTTCGTCGACATAATATAACAATATACCACCTGTGATAAATAAAATACTGATAGAGAAAATAGACAGTCGTGGGCTTTGAGTTAATACACTGACTGCCCCCATCATAACAGGACCTAATACGGCAGCAAATTTGCCCAACATATTATAAAAACCAAAAAATTCAGCCGCTCTGTTTTGTGGAATAATACGTGCGTAAAAAGAGCGGCTTAAGGCTTGCACGCCACCCTGAACTAAACCAATAATAATGGCTAAAATATAAAACTCTGAAACAACTTTTATTTGTGCTGCCCAAACCGTTACCAGTAAATAAATGAAAATACCAATTAATATTCCATGTTTAGTGCCAATGTAATGCGCTAGCACACCAAAACCGATTGCAGCGGGGAAGCCAACGAATTGTGTTATCAATAAAGCAGTGATTAAATCCGTGGTATTAAAACCCAGTGACATACCATAATCAACGGCCATTCTTACGATAGTGTCGACACCATCGATATATAACCAATAGGCACATAAAAATAAAAGTACCATTCGCAATTTTCGAATATTGTTAAAAGTTGTTTTTAATTGTTTGAAACCATTGATAATAGCCTGTCCTGTTCGAGTAGTTTTACTCGCTTTTATTTCAGGCACATTAAAAAACAAGGGCAATGAAAACAGGAACCACCAGACAGACACGGTAAGAAAAGAAAATTTAACCGCATCAGCACTGGTTGCAAAACCAAATTCTGCCGGATTAAGCGTCATATAAACATCAAATGCAAATAGAATACCTCCACCCAGGTAACCCAGCGCGAAACCAAAAGTAGACACTTTATCATAAGATTCTTTATCACAAATACCGACAATCAGGGCATCATAAAATATCACGCTACCCGAAAAACCAATGATAGATAAGGCAAATAAACTCAAGGCTAATATTGTTTCATGCTGCGCAACAAAATATAGCCCGGCAGACATTAATATGCCTAATGCGGCAAAGAGCAGTAATAAGCGTTTTTTACTATTCCCGGCATCAGCAATCGCACCCAGAACAGGTGCAAGAATCACAATAATCGTGCTGGCGATAGAGTTGGTTAAACCGAGTTGGAATGTACTTGTTGAGACATTAGTCGCATCACTCCAGTACTGTTTAAAAAATAAAGGAAAAAATCCGGCAAGAATAACAGTTGCATAAGCTGAATTAGCCCAATCATAAAGCGCCCACGAAAAGACTGTTTTATTTATTTTTATTGACACCCCCGGATATTAACAAAAATAAATATTAATCCATAGCTTATTATATAGAGAGATAATACTATCTATGTAAACGTTCTCGACGTTGTAACCGGTATGCCTTACGACGTTGCATAATTCTCTCTCGCGCAGAACGACGCTCACTTGGCGACATAGTGCGCCATTTTTGTCGTAATTCATTTCGACGTTGTTTAATTTGTTCTCGTTGATGTGCAGGCATACTTTGCCATTGTTTACGTCGCTCATTCATTCGTTGACGAAAATCAGCTCTTTGCTCTGCTGACATACTTTTCCAACGCTGACGTAATTTTTGGCGACGTTCAGGTGGTAACTTTTTGAACCATTGACGTTGTTGTCTGATTTGTTGTCTTTCATCTTTAGGTAAAGCACGAAAACGTTCATAACGTGAACGTATACGTTTACGCTGCTCAGGGGTCATTTTTTTCCAGCGTTGCAGGCGTTTTTTTGCACTTTGTTTTTCTTCTGGCGTCATTGTTTGCCAGCGCTTCACACCTTTACGCAAACGTTTTTTTCGTTCTTCCGGAATCTCATTCCAGCGCTCTTTAAAACGTTTTAACAACTGTTGTTCATTACCCGATAAATGATCCCAGTTTGATACCTCTGAAACAGAGCTTTCATCCTGAGCATGCACATAAAAGGGTAAACTCAGACTTAATATCAAGCTCAGTAATAAATTCTTTAATATCCTGTTATTACTCATCAGATTCACTCGTATTAACATGTTGGTTTGTTAAATTTTCACTTTCCGTTTTATCATCAATTTCAGAATCAATAAAAATTGCATCATTTTTTTCATACATAGCAAGAAACTCAAATAACTCCAGATCTTGCTCATAGTATTCTTGCTTTGCAAACAGGAGACCAGGAGAAAAACATAGAAGCATAATTAAAAATCTAGCCGGCATATTCTTCCGTCTCAACTAACCATTGAATAAATTCCAGATCTTCCATTAATTCCATACTGTCATTTGAAGTTAACATTTCCATTTCTGTTTCCATTGCGAGTACTGTCTCTGTCACTTCGTTCTGATTAAAATTAAAAAACACACTGACTGAAACAACGACAATTGCAAATACCGCTGTTGCTGCTTGTGGAAAAAAAGACCAGGTTGTTCGAGGTTTTGTTTTTTCTATTGCAGCATAACGTGCTTGTTGTAAACGACGTGTTATCTCAGGGCTTAAGTCCTCAATGCTCTCATCAAGTAAGCTCTTGGCTTCTTTTTCAAATTTATCTGACTTACTCATATTCAACCTCACCTACTTGTTTCTTTAATGTCTGTAATGCTCTTGAATAATGAGTTTTAACACTACCTGTTGTTATACTCATTGCTTCAGCTGTTTGTTTTACATCTAATCCTTCCCAGGCACGCAGCAGAAATGTTTGTTGTTGCCGAACCGGTAACTCTTTTAATGCTTGTTCCAGTTTGCTAATACTTTGTTCACCGCTTATTTTTCGTATTGGGTCATGAATCTTATCATCTGCAAGCAGTTGTATAGGATCTTCATTGCTATTTTCACTATCTGTACTAAACCAGTTTTGAAAAATATTACGCACTTTTTGACGACGATAAAAATCACGAATTTTATTTTGCACTACACGAAAAAATAACGGTGGCCATTCATCCTGATTGTGATTGGCGTATTTACTGGCTAAAACCAACATCGCATCCTGAACAATATCTAACGCATCATCGACATTTGACGTAGCAATGTAAGCCATACGATAAGCCCGCTTCTCAACTTGCTTTAAAAATTGATCCAGATTATGACTATCTACGTTCATTCGTGCAGGAGATACCGTAAGTGATTCTGCAGTCTCAAATATTTGGTTCAAAATATCTGTCGCAGATGAATTTTCATCGACTGTCAGACAATAACATAGTTGTGTATCTAACAGCATATTAATGATTGATTATTGTTCACGGTTTCTACGTTGAACACGATCTCTTCTTCTGGTCATACGACGCTCTATGCGATCACCCTTGCGATCCATGCGACGTTCTATACGATCACCTCGACTATCTAAACGTTTCTCTATTCTATCTCCCTTATTATCAAGTCGATTCGCTAAACGCTCGTGACCATTTTCAGCTGCTTTTGCTGCACGCTGATCTAACCGGGCATTAATATTTTCGCCACGTTGATCCAAACGTTGATTAATATTTTCACCACGCTGATCAAGACGGGCATTAATTTGTTCGCCAGGATTTAATGGTTTAGTCACGTCATCAGCCATAACGGGAATAGCCGCTACAAGTAATATATTTAAAACGGTTATTCTAATAAATGGATGTTTCATGGGGATAACTCCTGTTTTGTTGTTTCTCATGTCGTTATTAATAACAACGCACAAAAGCAGGATGGGTTGACACAAACTCAAAAAATAAATAAAAATGGGGCTTATAGCTAATGCCGATCAGTTAAGCGAATAAACGTTTAAAGATAATTCCCTCCCCTTCAAGGGGAGGGCTAGGGAGGGGTGATTTATAACTACCCCCCTCCCCCTAA
>VAPK010746403.1_pt1 | contig 25436 bp, 24 predicted proteins | sample 3395031 | NCBI WGS metagenome assembly VAPK01 (sample SAMN08290443, study PRJNA428436) | hydrothermal vent metagenome | isolation source: Deep-sea hydrothermal vent chimney 1 | place: Pacific Ocean: Juan De Fuca Ridge
TATTGATTTATTATCAGTGTGTAAGAGTTCAGTAACGAATGATTCAGGGTTAATGCATATAGCTGCTGCAGTAAATATTCCCCTGGTAGCAATATATGGTTCATCAACTCCGGACTATACGCCGCCACTTTCTAATCAGGTAAAAATACAGTATCTTGGTCTGGAATGTAGTCCTTGTTTTAAACGAGAATGTCCATTAGGGCATACGCGATGTTTAAAAGAGATAAAGCCGGAAAATGTTTTTCAATCTGTATTAGAACAAATTAGATAACAGGACATAATGTGGCCACGCTTAGCGTAACTTTAATTGTTAAAAATGAAGAAAAAAATCTGGCTGAATGTCTGGAGACAGTGAAATGGGCAGATGAAATCGTTGTGCTCGATGCAGGTAGTGAAGATAAAACGATTGAGATCGCTAAAATGTATACTGATAAAGTTTATATTAATGCAGACTGGCAAGGTTATGGCATTCAGCGTCAACGTTTACAGGAATTTACATCGGCTGACTGGGTATTAATGCTGGATGCTGATGAGCGACTTACTCCGGAACTTATTTCTGAAATAAAAAATGTACTTAAACGGGATGACAGTAACACAGTTTATGCCTTGCCGCGTTTATCATGGTGCTTTGGTGAATTTATTCGGCATAGTGGCTGGTACCCCGATTATGTCACCAGGTTGTATGCTAAAGATAAAGCGCAATATAGTGGTCAATTGGTTCATGAGAAGCTTGAATATGATAGCAATCTTAATTTAGTTAAATTAAAAGGTGATTTGCTGCATTATACTTATCGTGATCTGGAGCATTATCTGGTTAAGTCCGCAGGGTATGCATCTGCCTGGGCTGAACAACGAAAAAGAAAGGGTAAGACGTCTTCTCTTTCTCAGGGCTTCTTGCATGGAATAGCGTGTTTTTTGAAAATGTATGTTTTTCGTTTAGGCTTTTTGGATGGAAAACAGGGGTTGTTATTGGCCATGTTGTCTGGACATTCAACTTTCGTAAAATATGCTGATCTTTGGGTTCGTCAACAGAAAAAAAAGCCCGACTAATTTTTTAAAAATTTATCATTTATTTTATTTGCCGCTTCTAAAATATTTATTTTTTGCATATCAGATTCATGCTCATCCTCCGGGGGAGTAAAGGCCAATCTTCGTTCCTCCGAATTTAAGGTTTGCCATCTTAATGGAGTAGCAGAACGTCGACGCTGATAAAAAGCTGCAGTTGGACGATCTAATGCGCCAGCAATATGTAATGGTCCGGTAGAACCCCCTATAAAAAATTCGCAGAGTTGAATGATTTTGGCAAAATTAACCAATCCTTTTGTAGATGGATATACAATATGAGGAGTATCTTTTAATAATTGCGAGAGATTATTGGCATATTCGATTTCATCCGGGCCTGCTGTAATAACAAAAGTAGTGTTGTCATTGATATTGAGGTTCTTAGCTAAAGTTGCATATTGCTTAAGGTTCAGGTTAGTTGCGGAGCCCCCCGTGCCAGGATGTATAAAAATCAACTTATTATTTACGTGTAATTTATTCTCTTTACAGAAATTAGCACGTAATTCATTAATTTCCTCTTCTTGAAATTGTAAAAAGGGTGCTTTTGGCATTTCTTTAACAGGCAATCCAACATCAGTTAGATATTTTATAGCCATATCAAGATTATATTCATATTCGGGTTTTAATGAGCGAGATCGACGCTGAGTTAACCGGTGGTTGTAAAATATTTGTGCAATTTTTGTGGCGGGGGCTAAACGGTATTTTGTTCCTGATAATAGTGATAAAATTCCTGTTCGAGTTGTGGAAAAAAGTGTAATAATTACGTTATATTGTTCATTGCGTAACTTTTTTAATAAGCTGTATTGTTGTGATAATGTTGCATTAGTCCCCGGGTCAATGATGACTTTATCAATGTGTGGATAGATATTTGCTAAAGGACTGGTATATTCAGGAACAAGTACATGTATTTCACAATTTGAAATAGCTGATTTTAATAAGACATAAACCGGAAAACTTAAAATAAAGTCCCCCAGTTTGTCGTTGCGAACAATAAGAATTTTCATATGGAAAGAATAATGTTCTATCAGCAGTTAAAAGAAGTCTTTAATAATACTCAAAAGCAGGAAAAATTAACATATATAATACTATTTCTTTTTCCTATTGCTGGTCCTGTCGTCAGACACTGGAATAGTTTTTTCTTTTTAACGATAACCTTCTTATCATTCTATTTTTTAATTACTAAAAAAAATAAAAAACCATTGCTAAAAGAAGAAAAGATTTTGCTTTCGGCTTTTGGTTTATTTTTTGCTGCATTTATTATTAGTGCTAATTTAAATGGTTGGGGTGAATTTCAAACAGTTGAGCTTGGGAATGAGTTAATGTTTCTATGGTCTATACCAATATATTTATTAATACGAGAGCATAAATATGCGTTATTAGTTTTGTTCGCAGGTATATTGTTGAGTGTTCCCATTATATTTTTATTTTCTTTATATGAGTTTTATTATCCTCACCAACCATTTTTAGAGGGCGCGTATTCGCAACTCTTTCTTGGGCCAATATTGGCAATGATGCTATTATTTTATCCTGCTGCATATAAAACATGGTTTAGTAATAACAAACATATATGGATTGTATATGTTGCATTTGGTTTGAGTATCTTCGTTATTATTTTTACATATGCCAGAACTGCTTACTTAACATTATTACTTGGTGTTCTTGCGCTGATGTTTTTTTATGTGAAAAAAACAAAGCATATTTTTTTATATTTAACAGTAATAATAGCCATAATTTCAGGATTGTTAAGTCATCCACAGGTGAATTATCGTGTGCTGCTTGCAGTTGATGATGTAAAACAATATTTTATTCAATCTGATGTTGATTCGCCTGCACGGAAAACCAGTTTAGGGGTTCGTTTGGAAATGTGGAGAGCATCACAATATGCAATTAAGGAACATCCTTTTTTTGGAATCGCCTCTGCAAACTTTCCCGAATTTATTAAGCCATATATTCAAAGTGGAAAAGTAGGCAGTGAAGTTAAAATTGCAGGTACGCTACATAATACTTTTGTTGAGGTGATTGTTAGCAAGGGTTTGTTTGGTTTATTTTTATTGCTTATTTTGTTTTATTACCCTTTATATTTAGCCTGGAAAAATCGACAGCGGTGTAAATCATGCTTTAGATATATTTTTCTATTTTCCCTTTCTTTGACAACCATTTCGATGGGGTTATCAAATCTTGTTAATAAAAATAACGCGGTATCTTACTTAATTATATTTACTGCAATATTTTTTGCTTATATGATGAGAATGTTTTATCCGAATAATTTTAAAACTGATTCAGAAGAAAAATGAAAACATTAGAATTATGCATGTCAAAGGGTTTTGGTGGCCTGGAATTATATGTTTTTAAAGTTATTAAATATTTAGACGAAAATAATTTTGATTATGATATTTTGATACAAAAAGAATCATTTTTATTAAATAAATTATCAAAGGAAAACATTTCCAGCATTAACTATTCACCGATTTTTCACCATTTCCCGCTTTTTTCTGCTTTTAAGTTGTCTGCATATATTAATAAAAATAAAATTGATGTTTTACATGTTCATTGGGGCAATGATCTTTTTTTTGCTGTTCTGGCAAAAACATTTAGCCGGCGAAAAGTAAAATTAATTTATACACGACAAATGTCATTAACACGAAAAAAAGATGATTTTTATCATCGTTTTTTATACGGAAACGTTGATGCATATTTGGTTATTACTAAAGCGCTATATGATGATGCTATAAAATATCTTCCATTAAATAAAGAACGTATTCATGTGCTTTATTACGGTGTGCCTGCTATAAATAAAGATAAGGAGATATGTAATAAATATATTTCTCAGTCTGGAATGAATAAGAATGTATTTAGATTAGCTATATTTGGCCGCATTGAAAAAGGAAAAGGGCAACACCTTGTTATCGAAGCAGTCAATAATTTAATAAAACAAGGCCAGGCAATTCAACTTGCCATTATTGGTCATATTATGGATAAGGATTATTTCAAACAACTTGAAGATGAAATAAAGGTAAATCATCTGCAAGATAGTATTTTTTATTTAGGTTTTCATGATAATCCAACCAGCATTATGTCCTGTTTTGATGCTGTAGTATTGGCAACCAAATGTGAAACATTTGGTTTGGTTCTGCCAGAAGCAATGCGGGCAGGTGCTGCTGTTATAGGTTCAAACTGTGGTGGCGTACCTGAAATAATAAATCATGAAAAAACAGGTTTGCTGTTTGAACCGGAAAATGCAAAAGATTTAACCTCACAATTATTAAAGCTCGTTGAAGACAGGAGTTTTTGTAATCAGCTTGCAACTGCTGGTAAAAAAGATGCTGACAAACGTTTCTCAGAAGAGAAGCACTTTGAAAAATTACTGGTTTTTTTTGAATCTGCTTAAATTAAAAATGGCGTTAAGCACGTCCTTCTTTAATTAAATTATCAAAGTAGCTAATTGTTTTTTTCAAGCCTTGCTCAAGTTTAATTTTGGGTTCCCAGTCTAATTCTTTTTTAGCTAATGTTATATCAGGTTGACGTTGTTTTGGATCATCCTGAGGTAGCGGATTTAAACTCAATTTAGATTTTGAGTTTGTCATTTCAATGATTTTTTCCGCAAGCTCTTTAATTGTAAATTCTACCGGGTTACCTAAATTAACCGGACCAGTGAAATTATCATCCGATGCCATTAGACGGATAAAGCCATCAATCAGTTCATCAACATAGCAAAAAGAACGGCTTTGTGAACCATCACCATAGATAGTGATATCTTCACCTTTTAAGGCTTGAATAATAAAGTTAGATACAACACGGCCATCATTCGGATGCATGTTTGGCCCATAGGTATTAAATATCCTGGCAACTTTAATTTTTAAATTGTGCTCACGGAAATAATCAAAAAATAATGTTTCAGCACAGCGCTTACCTTCATCATAACAAGAGCGAATACCAATAGGGTTGACGTTACCCCAGTAATCTTCAGTCTGAGGATGAACATGAGGATCACCATATACTTCACTGGTTGATGCCTGCATAATTTTGGCATTTTGACGGTTTGCCAGGCCCAGCATATTGATAGCACCTAATACATTGGTTTTATTAGTGTGGATTGGATTGTGCTGGTAATGGGGTGGTGATGCCGGACAGGCCAGGTTATAAATTTCATCAACTTCAAGATGAATAGGAAATTCCACATCATGACGAATTAATTCAAAATATTGGTCATCTATTAAATGAATAACATTTTCTTTTGTGCCAGTGAAAAAATTATCCAGACATAAAATTTCATTACCTTCTTTTAATAAACGCTCACAAAGGTGAGAACCTAAAAAGCCTGCACCACCAGTAATAAGTATACGTTTGCGATGATAATTATCCATTTGTAGCATCCCGTCCAATTGATAGGTAACTAAACCCCAGTTTATGCATCAGTTTTGGTTCGTACTGGTTTCGACCATCAAAAATGACATGGGATTTCATTAAGTTTTTCATTTTTTCAAAATCCGGATTGTTGAAAGGCTTCCACTCAGTGACAAGTATAAGTGCATCAACATCAGGTAGAGCTTCGTACTGGTGTTCGGCTAATTTTAAATGTCCATTTTCAAACCAGTCTTTGGGTAACTCCTGATGTGCAATTTCACTGGCAACAGGATCGTAGGCGACGACATTGGCACCAGCAGCAATCAGTTCGTGCAATATGACTTTTGATGGTGCTTCACGCATGTCATCGGTACCAGGTTTGAATGCCAGACCCCATAACGCAAATGTCATACCACTGAGATCTTTTCCATAGCGATCAACTATTTTTTCAAATAATCGGTATTTTTGCTGATTATTTCGTTGTTCGACTGCTTTTAGAATGATGGCGTCGTAATCGACAGAATTTGCGGTACGGATTAGAGCTTGTACATCTTTAGGGAAGCATGAACCACCATAACCACAACCAGGGTAAATAAATGAAAAGCCAATTCGATTATCTGAACCAATCCCCTGGCGCACATTTTCAACATCAACACCTAATATGTCGCAGAGGTTTGCAATTTCATTCATGAATGAAATTTTTGTTGCTAGCATTGAATTAGCTGTATATTTTGTCATTTCAGCATCACGAATGCCCATAATGATGATGTGCTGATGGTTACGCACAAAAGGTTTGTACAAGTCATGCATTATTTCAGCCGCTTTATCAGATTTAGTGCCAATAACAACACGATCCGGACGCATAAAATCTTCGATGGCGGCGCCTTCTTTGAGAAATTCAGGATTACTGGCAACATCAAAGGTAATATCGCTATTACGATTATCGAGTTCTGCCTGAATGGCTGCGGTAACTTTGTCTGCTGTGCCAACCGGTACAGTTGATTTATCAACAATGACAGCATAATCAGTAAGGTATTTACCAATATCTCTGGCGACGCCCAGAACATATTGAAGATCGGCTGAGCCATCTTCACCGGGTGGTGTGCCGACAGCAATAAATATAAGTTCGGCGCCTTCAATAACTTCAGCTAAAGATGTACTAAAAGATAACCGTTCTTCTTCAACATTTATTTTAACCAGCTCATCCAGTCCGGGTTCGTAAATCGGCAGGATGCCATTATTCAGGTTATTAATTTTATTTTCATCGATGTCAACACAGGTGACGTGATTTCCACGTTCAGCAAAACATGCACCGGTAACAAGGCCAACATAGCCTGAGCCAATAACTACGATATTCATTGAAATAAGAGTTTCCTGTAAAAATGGTATAATTTTGGAATAGATTCTAACGTAATTTTGGAACAAATCATAAAGTAATCTTGAACTGCCTGACACACTTGATAATTAAGCGTTGAGTGATGCGTAACTTATTGATAATATAAGAAAATATAGATGTATTTATAATTAATGGAGTATTTTGATTTATGACATTTCGTAACTGCATAATTTGTAAGAATAACGACAATGTTGAAAACTATTGTGAGCAAGATGGGCAGTTATACGTAAAGTGTAATTCCTGCGGACTGATTTATGTTGAGGATTTTGCAAGTCAGGCGAATATGAATAAAGCCTATACGGGTGGTGGTTTAAAGAGTTTACGCAGAAAAATTTTTGGTCCAATACGCCGAATGCGTCATATTTCAAAAGCAAAACACTTCACCCAACGAGCAGAAGAAATTTTTAAATTTGTAAAAAATGCATATGCTGGTTCTGTACAAGATAAAAATTACATTGATATCGGTTGCAATAAAGGATTTCTGCTTGAGCAAGCGGTAAAAAATGGAGTGAGAGTTTATGGTGTTGAGCTGGTTCAGGAGCTCATGACACCGTTTAAAAATACATATCCAAAGTCTAAGGATGGCATTTTTCATGAACGTTTCTCAAATGTAGCAGCAAAATTTGATGATGATTTTTTTGATATAGTCACTGCAATGGACGTGATTGAGCATTTTGAAGACCCGCTTTCAGATCTAAAACATATTTATCGAATACTAAAAAATGATGGCGTGTTTGTTATACAAACCCCCGATGTTGATTCGAAAGAAGCCGTTGAACAGAAATGTTCATGGGGTGGTTTAAAACCACTTGAGCATTTACATTTGTTCGGTAAAAGTAATTTTCAAAAGTTTGCAAAAGATGCGGGTTTTTCACAGGTTACTGTTGATGCTCCCGTTGAATATGGTGATGGAAACTTTATGGCTATTTTAAGAAAGTAATATTTATTTATTATTTAAAATAGCATGAAGGGCATTCTGAGCTTTTTCAACTGAAGCGGGACCAGAGTCATCAGACATTACTGTCTGGTGATTACCAAAATGGGGCTGGTATCTAAAAGCATTATGAGCAACAGGGAAAAAACAAACAGTCGGCGTGTAACAGGCAATTCCCAGATTTCTTAATCCGGTATCATTTACTACCAAAGCATCCGCATGAGCAACCAGCGAAAAGTCATCTTTGCCTGCGTTTATATATTTAAAATTATCATGCGAGCCAACATCCTTAGAAATAGTTTGTGCCGTTTCTTTTTCCCAGTCAGCAAGTCCAGCCAGTAATATATGATCTCTATCCGGGAATTGCTGGCAAGCATGTTTGATTAATTTTGCCATTTTTTCAAATGGCCAACACTTACTGGGTTCTGATGCAGTTGCAAAGTAGATGATATAGGGTTTTGCATAAGTTCGTTCAAGTTCCGGGTAATCAAATCTTAGTGGCCAGTCATTCTTAACACCTAGAATATTAACTTGCTCAAGCAATGCCTCAGATTCAAAACGGTAATTTGCCCTTGGTATAGCAATGTCATACAAAAGGCGATGAATACCTCGTTGCATATAGCCAATTTTTAAAGCGGCAGGATTCATTTTTGTTACCCAGTAAGAACGGCTTGATGATGTTACATTAAATAATATGTCCTGATAGCCGAGTTCTTTAGCACTGACTATTGATTCCCGGAGTCCGTATTTTTTCTCATTGCCTTTCATTACATGTACCTTATCAATAAGATCGTTTGGGATACCACCTTTATAATTTGATGCAATACTTAAGGTTAGCTCTGCGTTCGGGAATGCTTCTTTTAACGTTATTAACATTGGACGCGTCAGTAACATATCGCCAAATGCAGCATGGCGAATGACTGCGATTTTTTTAATTTTATTCCGATCCAGATTACCTGCTTTGAGGTGTGCATCTTTTTTATGCCATGAATGTTTTTCAGTCCAGAGTTTCATTTTTTATCCCCGTCTGTTTTGACATAAATTGATCTATCATTTTTTTTACATCTTCAATTGTTATTAGATCCATGACCCATTGATCTCGCACCCTTGTTCCCCATGTGATGTCATTTATATTCTTATGAAATTTTTTCTCTATTGCCTGCGGGTAACGATTGACTACCCAGTCCGGGCTTAAATAGGGCCTGGCACGATCAGGGTTAGTTGCTGCGTATAATCCAATAACAGGAGTAGCCATGGCTGTTGCCATATGTGCAGGACCAGAGTCAGGGCTAATCATGCATTTAGCCCCTTCAATGACAGATAAAAGTTCTTTTAAGTTTGTTTTACCAATTAAATTCAATGGCGCATGCTTACTTGAATTAACTATCTCATTTCCATATTGTTTTTCAATGTCAGAATGACCACCTGTTAAAACGACATCACAGTGATATTTTTCTTTTATATAGTCTGCAACCGATGCATAACCCCAGGAGTTCCAGTTGCGATAGGCTTTGCTGGAACATGGACTAATGATGATATAATTTGAAATACCTGCAAGTAGATTTTTAGCTGATTGTTGTTCGGCTGCAGCGACAGGAATATTCCATATTTTAAGATGTTCGTTAATGCCGAGAAAGTCAGAAAAACAAAATAAACTATCCATTACGTGTTGCTGAGGTATCGCGTTAATTTTTTTATTGGTAAATAGCCATTGCCCGTCTTTTGCCCGTTCACGATCAAAACCGAGTTTAATATCAGATTTAATCATTAGACTAATCAGGCTTGCCCTTAAAGACATCTGCATATGTAATAGAAGTTCAAACTTAATATGCTTTAACTGTGAGCGAACTTTAAAATATTCCCGAAACCCCTTTTTTTTATCAAAAACGATAAAATTAATTTCTGAAATATCCTTTATTAGTTGATATTCTGCTTTACCGATTATCCAGGTGATTTTTGTAGTTGGCCAGTGCTTTTGAATTGTTCTGATTACCGGTAATGTATGACAAATATCCCCAATTGCAGATAATCTTAAAATACAAATATTCTGAGGGGATCTAGTAAAATCTAACATCACAGGTTTTAGCTTCGTTGTTTATTTTTTATTTTATAAATAAAGCATTATAATACAAGTAAATTTATAAACTAAGAAGTTATTAATAGTATGAATGTCACTAATTTCCACAAAAAGGGCCAACATATTCGATATGATTCTGATATTTTTGAGCATGTTGAAGATATTAGCTTCAATTCACGTGTGTGGGCACAACGCTCCGCTATTGTGGGCTTTGCGGAAGGCCGGGGGACCACCTTTTTTATTCAACATCAGGGCCAGGATTTTGTATTAAGACATTACCAACGCGGTGGTTTGATAGCTAAAATATCTATCGATCAATATATGTGGGCCGGGTTGAGGTTTTCACGGCCATGGCGTGAATGGGATTTACTTTGGAAAATGCTAAAAAAAGGTCTGCCTGTTCCCGTTCCAGCCGCTATAAAAGTGCAAAGAAAGGGAATATTTTATAAAGCAGATATTATGATGCATCGAATTCCTCACTCAAGAACGTTAATGAATATTTTAATGTCTGAGGATCTTGCTGAAGGACACTGGATTGCAATCGGTAGCGTAATAAGACGATTTCATGAGAAAGGTGTTTATCACGCAGATTTGAATGCAAATAATATAATGCTGGATGAAGGTGGCCGATGTTTTCTAATTGATTTTGATCGATGTGGAATCAGGAAAACAAATTTGAAATGGCAAAAGGATAATTTACTAAGGTTAAAACGATCTTTAAATAAAATATCAAAAAATCAGGAGATATTTTATTATTCTGAATCAAACTGGCGTTCATTGTTACGTGGCTACGGCTGGGATGACCTTAATTATGAAGGAAGTATTTAATGAACAAATATGATGAAAAATATACAAAATGTCCAGCTTGTCAGTCTGAAAACATAATTCATTACCATCATGATTTTAGAGATAACACAATTTATAAATGCAATGCATGTCAGGTTCAATTTATGAACCCCGTTTATAGTGATGAATATTTAAATGATTATTATTCTACATATATAGACCTTGAGCAGACCAGGACGAATGATGGCATTTTGGCAGATAAATATACTCATGTTGTTAATGACAATTTTAATGCCCTGGAGGAAGTCGTTAATACGAAAGGTGAAATGCTCGACTTTGGTATTGGTAACGGTGTTCATGCAGAAAAAGCAATTGAAAAAGGCTGGAATGTAAGAGGCTACGATGTAGATTGTGCAACAACAGCAACTTTAATGGAAAGAACGGGTATCGAGGTAAAATGCGGTGACTTTTTCAAGATTGACTGGGGCAATAAGAAATTTGATTTGATCTATTCAAACCAGGTGATGGAACATTTAAAAGACCCTGTAAGCTATATTAATCACTTTGATGATATATTGAATAAAAATGGCTGTCTCTTCATAACCGTTCCTAACATTCACTCAACATCATCACGAATTAAATTTTTTCTTGAAAAGCTAAAGTTACGAAAACACAATATTGGTAAATACTATGACTCAGAGCACCATATATTTTATTACACCCCTGTATCATTAAAAAATATATTAGAAGGTAATGGTTATAAAGTTTTATTGACACGGAATTGTGTAAAACCAAAAGTCGAAGGCTCTAAATTATGGCTATTTATTAGTAATAAAATACTGGAACGATTTTACTCTACATCAACATTTGTGATGATAGCCAGAAAAATATAAAAACTCCTATGTACTTTTTCTGCGATGGATTTATCGCTAAATTCGTGTAAATATTACAATATCAGACAGATTTTCCTCAAGGATAAACTTTAAAATGACAATAAGTCACGCATTTAAACACATTAGCCGTACTGTACGAATTCCATTTAATCGCTCAAGTGCTTTTAAAAAATTGAAAGAGTTTCATGCAAAACCTTTTAGCATGGATACATTAATAGACTGGGCGATGAGCTTTCCTTCCAAAGGATACATGAGGGTAAGCAGTATACAGCAGCGTTCGGAAATTATGTCACTGGCAAAAGCAGTTGCAGAATTAAAACCGGTAAATATTCTTGAAATAGGCACAGCAAGAGCAGGTACGCTTTTCATCTGGGCTCACCTGGCATCATCGAAAGTTATAAGTTGTGATCTTGATGATGCATCCTTTAAGCGTAGTTTATATGAAGCTTTTCCCCCACCTGGCTCGTCATGCAAAGTAACACATTTAAGCGGAGACTCCCACACTAAAGAATTTCTAAAGAAAGTTGAAGCAGAACTTGATGGAGAGAAGGTCGACTTTTTGTTTATCGATGGCGATCACACTGAAGTGGGTGTTGAGTCAGATTATAATGATTATCATCACCTTGTTCGATCCGGTGGAATCATTGCTTTCCATGATATTATCGAGAAGCAGGCCATTCCAACTAACCAGGTTTATTACTTCTGGAAAAGACTCAAAGAGAATACCAATACGGAAGAGTTTGTGAATGATCCAGAACAAACAGGTTATGGTATCGGTATTGTTCGAGTACCCTGAATTTACATTTTAACAATACCGTTTTTGCAAACATAAGCATTAATTTTTCGATTTTCATTAATGATAGCAACATTATCATCACTGCCATGGCGAAGATGTTCATGGTAGAGATGATAGACGGGAATAAAAAATTTAACACTTTTTGACGCCATTCCCAATCCCTCAAAACGCCACTGCAAATCACTGTCTTCAGCACCAATACCGGGTAAATCTTCGTTGTAACCATTTATAGCCAGCATATCTTTTTTGTAACATGAAAAATTACAGCCTATAACACCAACAATTTTTTTCCCACGCAGCCATTGAAAAAAACGGGAAGGTAGTCCTACTTCGTAACTGCGTACTTTATCCAGATGCAATGGGATTAATAGCAATAAAAATATTAAACGATTTTCAAGCAAAGAAATAAGTTGGGGCTTTTTGCGTAATAGCCTGGAGGCAACCGGACCAAGATAAACTCTGCGCCCGGTTAAAAACTTTCCATGTTCTGCCGTGGCAAGGTGATCTGCAACAAAATTTTTATTTGGTATACAATCACCATCAAGAAACATTAAATATTCTGCTCGTGCACTGGCAATCGCCCTGTTTTCAGCCAGGGTTTTACGCCAGCCGTCATCAGGTTGGGTTAAATGATGAAAGTTGTCCCGTTTTTTAAAGTCAGCCAGGAAGGTGTCCATTTCATCACTCTCGCTATCTTCGGTGATGATGATCTCAAAATCTTTTTCAGTCTGTCTGTCCAGAGCATTTAAAATACTGTTTAATGCTTCTGTGTCTTTATAAACAGAAATTATTACACTGGCTTTAGGTGATTTTGTATTTGTGGTGGTTTTGTCATTCATTTCAATATGTTTACAATATTCTGATAATAATTATTGATAATATTCTGGTTTGCTTTAATTAAATTTTTACTATTATGTTCATACTTGTTTGTAGCAGTAAAAAAAGTATTAAACACATCAGGCAGTTGTTGCAGTGAGCATTGTACTCCGGCCTGGTGTTTTAAAAAAAGTTCGGCTTCGATTTCAAAACTTCTCATATCTAAACCAAATATCACTGCTTTGCCTAGTTGTGCGACTTCAAGAATATTGTGTCCGCCTTTATGAACAAATGAACCGCCCATGAGAACAAATTCAGAACCCGCAATAAATGCCTTAAGCTCACCAATTGTGTCGGCAATATAAATATTTGTAGATTCAGTGACAGCATTGTTTTTGCTACGAATGGCTATTTCGAGCTTGAGAGGTTTAAGTTGTTTTAATATTTCATCCAAACGTTGAGGATGGCGAGGAACAATAACAAGCAATCGGTTATTGTGATCTGATTTTAACCATGCATCGACAATTAATTTTTCTTCTTCTTCCCGGGTTGAGGCAGCTAATACATAGTTCCGCCCTAAATCTATGGGGGTCACAGTTAGATTATCAGCAGTAGAAAATTTTATATTACCCAGAACTTTAATTTTATGTAATGGCATACCAACACGGGTGAAACGAATTTTGTCTTCCTCTGAACGGGCAAACACCCGGGTGACAAGTGGTAAAATATCTGCGTAAATATGAGCCAGCCATTTTTTCACAAAGAGTGTTTTTTCAGAAATTCGACCATTTATAATGATAAAGGGAATATTTCTTTTTGCAAGAATTCGATACAGGTTTGGCCAGAATTCTGTTTCAACGATAACAACAACATCCGCCTGAATGGCGCGGGTTATATTTTTAATTGCATAGGCGTAATCCAACGGAAAATAGTAGTGCTGGATATTTTCGGGAAGATTTTTTTCGATAACACTGGCGCTGCTAATCGTGTTACTGCTAATTGTTATATGCGTCTCGGGTTGTTCTTTTTGTATTTTTAATATTAATGGAATAATCGCATTCACTTCACCAACGGATGCAGCATGAAACCAGATAGATCGCCCTTTAAGACCGGTTTTATTTTTAAGTTTGTTGTTATATGAAAACCCCAGGCGCTGCAAGAAATAGCGATAATCTGAAAGGCGAAAGCTTTGCCACAGGGTATAAACAGCGAGAGGGATATATAAAACAAATAATAGAAGCTGGTAACGCCAAATCCGTATTGTCTTTCTATAAAAATCTTTCTCGTCATCCGGGCGTGTTTTAAAACGACGATGTGCCCATAAGTATTGCTCGGGTGATTGCTTGATCTGGTTTTCAATTGCCTGGTTAATTGTTGTTGCATCCTGTAGAGGATCATTACCTGGAAAGTTTTCAAGCTCAGGACTCAAGCGTATAGTGTAACCAGTATCGTCAGCATTTCGTGCAGCATAAAAGGGAACAACGGGTGCGCCGGTAAGTTTTGCAATACGTTGAGTTGATAATAAAGTACTGGTCATTACCCCCATGAATGGAGCAAATATAGAATCTTTTTCTCCAAAGTCTTGATCAGGTGCAAACCAAACAACATTACCTTGTTTAATGCTTCGAAGTATTTCACGTAAATTTTTATGTTTAATGAGTCCGGCGCTTTTTTCTAATCGTTGCGTTTGAATAAAGTATTCCAAAAGCTCGTTTTTTGAACGCTTGTAAGTCAGAACCAGGTTGTCAAGGTGCTGACATAGGCATGCACCCGCAATTTCCATAGTAGTAAAGTGGCTGGATAATAATATAACACCTTTACCTTTTTTTAATGCTTGCTGAAGGTGTTGCATTCCTTCAACCTGGTGAAGTTGGGATAATTTATTTTTTGTACCCCACCAGCTTATTGATAATTCAAAAACAGCCATGATAGTTGAAATAAAAGCATCACGAGACAGCTTCTTTCTTTCCGCAACCGTTTTTTCCGGAAAACAAAGTTCAATGTTTGTTTCGATAATACGTTTTCTTGTTTTTGCCAAATTAAAAAACAGGTAACCTAAAACAGAACTTGTTTTTTTCATCCAGCTGTATGGCAGGATAGAAAAAACCCGCAACAATAAAAGACCAAACCAGGTTCCCCAATGTTTTGCTGCAAAAAGTTTTAACGGAATGCCAGGTTTTTTCATTTAATCAATTTAGATAAAATTTTGAATTTAGGATGTGCTGCATCTCTGAGCCATTCAAACAGAACAGATTCAACATTGCTAACAATAATACCACTTTGTTTTAAACGTTCTATTGCATTGTTATGGTTTGATTTCTGGCGTGAACATACCGCATCTTCAACCACGTAAACGACATAACCTTTACGTTGCAGTTGAATGGCGCTTTGTAGAACACAAACATGTGATTCTATTCCGCTGATAATAATCTGTTGTCTTTTTTGCTTCGCGATAAAATCATTAAAGCCATCAGTATCAGAACAGGAAAAGCTTGTTTTAATAATAGAATGACTTGTCTCTGGAAAATGTTCAGCAACTGTAGCGACAGTATTCCCCAGGCCCTGTGGATATTGCTCACTGTGAATAACCGGAATATCAAGTTCGTTTGCCGCAGTTAAAAGTATATTATTATTTTTAATGACTTTATCTATTACATCAGCCGGCATTGCTGAAGCTAAACGCTCCTGAATATCAATGATCAGTAATTGACTATACTGAGCATGACAAAGTTTTTCTGTTATTGATGAACTCATGAAATATTAACAACCTGTTATTTTAAACTTTAATACCGTTTCATTGTTGTATCGACATCTTCTGCCCATTGCTCAACCCCGCCATCAAGATTGGTAATGTTCCTGAATCCGGCTTGTTCCATATAATACCCCATTTGCCGACTTCGAATGCCGTGATGGCATATCATTATTATTTCTCTTGCAGGATCGATTTCAGTTTTGAGTGTATCCAGTTTCGAAGCTAATTCACCCATGGGAATCAGGATTGAACCCTTTATATTGCAATATTCAAACTCCCACTCTTCACGTACATCTAATAATAGCGGCGGCTCATTACATTGCATTAAATGTTGCTGAAGTTGTTTGGGGCTAAAATGATGCATATAAAATAATTATTCAGATAAATTAATGGAGTGTAAATTAATGCAAGAAAAAAGCCTGTTAAGAACAACAGGCTTTAAACTTTAAATCACAGCTTGAGTTGCTAATTCGTTTACAAAACAAATCGCTCTGGTTCAGGTGCATTAATGAGGGCAGGAATGTTAGTTTCAAGTAAAACCTGGTGGGTCCACTCATTATCTTTAACTCGGGTAATCAAAAGAGCCTCCATTGCCGGAGCGTCGCCAACAATGACAAATAATCGACCACCCACATTCAAATTACGTTGAAAAATTTCAGGTAAAATAGGTAAAGAACCTGTAATTGCAATTACATCATACGGTTTTTGTTTATCCCAGCCTAACGCGGCATCCCCGACATCATAAGTGACATTATTAATTTGATGGGCGACAAGTTTTTCTTCTGCACGTTTCAGCACATTTTCATCAATATCAATGGTAACAACATGGCGGGACTGGCTCGCGAGCAGGGCCGTAACATAGCCGGTACCGGTACCAATTTCTAAAACTTTATCCTTATCTTGTACCTGTAAAGCCTGCAACATGTAGGCTTCAAGCTTGGGTGACATCATTTGCTGGCCGTTATCTAACGGAATGTTCATGTCTGTAAATGCATGTTCTTTATATTCCGTTGGTACAAAATCCTCGCGAGGCAAGCGTTGAATGAGTTCTAAAACTTTATCGTCATGTACATTCCAGGGTTGGATTTGCTGCACGATCATATTGTGTCGTGCTTCTTCAAAATTCAGTGCTGTCATGAGCTACTTCCCGCAATTTTTGGTTTTTATTTAGTGTTCTGGCATTTTTCTTAGGCCAAACAGAGTAAGCACTTTAAGCCAAAGCCGCAATAAAACAATGATGCTTTTGGGAATTAAATCCAACATTGGGGTATAAAGGCGCTTTATAAAACAGGTCTTTAATGATAATCATTCTCATTTACATGCCGGTATATTCTATTTATACTCGCTTTTATTGAAGTAAATATAAGATGTAAGGAAATATAAATGAGGTTTAATTTGAGAAAGTTCATCACAGCTTCAACACTACTTTATTGTCTATTTTTAACAAATGGCTACGCCGCAGATAGTTTTGATGATGCAATTAAAAACGCCACAACATCCGGGCAATTCCGTCTGGGCTATATCTCCGTTGCTCCAGATGTAGCGGGCTCTAAAACCACCACGGCAACGGGGTTTGGCGGACAAATAAAATTCGAAACTGAAAAATGGAAAAGAATGCAGTTTGCGTTCGCACCTTACTTTTCAGAAAAACTTGATGTACTGAGTGGTGATCAATCAAAAAATGAATTCAATGGCGACTTTTTTGACTCAAACGGTGAGTCATTCGTTTATCTGGGTGAAGCTTACGTCAACTATGCCTTGAGTGATGGCTCGATACGTTTAGGGCGACAAAAACTGGATAATCCTTTTTTGAACATTGACGAAATTCATATTTTGCCGAACACATTTAATGCAGTATGGTTGAATATGAACCTGACCGACAGACTCATATTAGACGCTGGTGTTGTATATCACTGGGCGGGTTTTGATTCTGGTCAGAGTATTGATAAATTTAAAAAAGCGGGTGTTGATGGAGTTAATGCCCTGGGTGTTAGCTACAAAATGAAGGATCACCATACTTTCCAGGGTTGGTATTACGACTTTGTCGATCAATATAGCCAGTATTATCTCGATGCTAATTATCAAAACGGTAAGTTCGAAGCAGGTCTGCAATACAGCAAATATAATGAAGTTAAAAGCTCGGCTACAGAAGGGACTGTCTGGGGGGTGAAAGCAAGTTATGAGTTAGGCCGTATCACTTTAGGTCTCGCTTTTAATGGCTCTTCAAATGCCAGCGGTAAATCACAGAGCAATGGCTTAGGAGGGGGTAATTTCTTTAGCTCGATGGATGAAACGACCATTGGTGGTTTAACGGATGCAATGGCGCAAGTCGTGAATGTGACATACGCAGTGTCAGATAAATTTTCAGTTGGCTTAGCAACAGGGCATTTTGAAGATAAAGACAAAGCCACCACCAATACGGATCAACATGATATTGTGATGACCTATAACATCAACGATAAATTAGAAGCCTCCTTCGTACATGCTGCGGTAAAGAACAAAGCGAAGCCAGCAGATGCGGCAACAAATTTTTCACGTAACCTGGCACGTTTAAGTTACACTTTTTAAAGCATTGTTTAGGCTAACAAAGGCCCGCCTGATATCAGGCGGGTTTTTTATTCCGGGACAAAATAAATCTGACACTTAAAGCTCGATCCTTTTATCGTTATTACTTATACTGAGTTCAAATGAAACGCCTGCACTTTATTATACTCACTGCCTTCTTGCTGCTCAGCCAGTGGGGTAGCATTGAACATCTTTATCATGCGCATAAAGCGGGTGAGGTCTGTGATTACTGTATTAGTGCTCAATCCCTTGATCACGCAGTTAGCAGTACAGTTCAAACTGTTATCGTTGTTAAACAAACATTTATTCAACCTGAGTTAACTCAGGCCGCTATCACAAAAAGTTTCACTCCTAACTACGCCGTTCGCGCACCTCCCTTGTTCTGATCTTTTAAATTTCATTTAGCAAAATTAAATAACGATACGTTTGCCAGCGTTTTATCTTTCGCGCTGCAAATGTGTCCTGTGATCAGTTTAAGGAATTCAAAATGTTTCAATCTCGAAGCTATTTTCGTATCAGTGCTCTTTCAATTATGGTTGTCAGCGGCTCGTTGGCTATAAATAACATCGCCTTAGGTGCTGAAGTCAGCACCAGGCAAATCGAAAACCTGAAAAAGGATTATCAGTCACAAATCGATCGTCTCAAGCAGCGGCTTGATAAGACCAGTCGCCGAGCAATGGCGTCAACAGGGGCGGCATCGAGTGGCAGTTCACTCAATATCGGACTCTCGGGTTTGTTTGCTGCCGGTGGTTCCAGTGTAGATAATGCCGAGTTGGCAAATTTGCAGGCAGGTGGTCATGATCCCAAGGTCAATGGCTTTACTGTGCAGAATGTTGAGCTCACCCTTGGCGCTACCGTGGACACGCATTTTGATGCCCAGGCGAATATCGTATTCCAGATTAATTCCGCAGGTGAAACAGTCTCGGAACTGGAAGAAGCCTATTTTGTTAGTCGTGATTTGCCCTGGGGCCTGCAGCTTAAAGGCGGTCAGTATTTCACCGAGTTTGGCCGGCAGAATAATCAGCACCCGCATACCTGGGCCTTTGTCGATCAGCCTGTAATTTTATCCCGCCTGTTTGGTGGTGATGGTTTACGTGGCCAAGGCGTGCGAGCTTCCTGGTTAATGCCCACCGAAACCTACTCCGAGTTAACGCTCGGCCTGCAAAATGCCAAGGGCGAAACCGCGACCAGTTTTTTAAATGCTGTTGGTGAGGAGGTTGGTGGTCATACCCTGCTGGACAGGCAGGCACGCGGGGCAAAAGATTTACTCTATTCCGCTCGCTGGTTGAGTGGCATCGATGTCTCCGATACTTTAAGTATGAACATGGGGCTCTCGGGTTTGTGGGGACCCAATGCCAGCGGAACTGGTACCAAGACCCAGATTTACGGTGCTGATCTCTACTTCAAATGGCAACCGGTTGATTCTGAACGCGGTTACCCCTTTGCGGCCTGGCACACCGAGGTGATGCAGCGGCGCTATGAAGCCGGCGATCCAGGCAGTGCCGGAAGTGAAATTCTAAAAGATTGGGGCGTGTTTACCCAGGCTATCTGGGGATTAAAACCCCGTTGGGAAGCTGGGCTGCGCTTGGAATATGCCTCTGGAGATGGTAATTCTTCAACCGATCCTCTACGTGATACGCGCCGTCGTTTATCACCCAACCTGACCTGGCGCTTCAGCGAGTACAGCAAAGTCCGCCTGCAATATAACCGTGACTGGGCAGAACATCTGCCACAAAAAACAGCAAATTCAGTCTGGCTGCAGTTTGAATTCGGTCTCGGCACTCACATGGCGCATACATTCTAAGGGGAAGATCATGAAGAACACGTTTAAACCTATTTTTTTATTATTCTTATTAAATACTCTCTCGGGCAACCTTTATGCGGCACTGAAGGTCGAAGCCACCACCCAGGATCTGGCAGCCATTGCCGAGGCGGTCGGTGGTGAGTACGTCAAAGTGCATAGCTTGACACCGGGCACCCGTGATCCGCACCATTCGGTGGCAAAACCGAGCATGATCAGAAAAGTCTATTCAGCTGACTTGCTGTTAGTGCTGGGTGCCGACATGGAGATTGGCTGGTTACCTGCCTTATTGCAATCCTCGAGAAACAGTAATGTTTTGCCGGGCAACCCAGGTTATCTCGATTTATCAGCAAGCATACCGCTGCTCGGTAAATTGAGCGGCCCGGTGACCCGCGACATGGGCGATGTGCATGCCAAGGGCAATCCACATTACTGGCTGGATCCGCGCAACGGCTTACGCATGTCCAACGCCATTGCTCAACGTTTGACCGAGTTGGATCCGGCTCATGCCAGTGCCTACCAAAAAAATGCGACTGATTTTGCGCAGCAACTACAAGCTAAGCTGGCAGAGTGGCGCAAGGCCTTAACCTTTCTCAAGGGGAAGCCGGTAATTGCTTACCATTCTTCTTTACTTTATCTCGCTGATGTTTTTGATTTTAAGATTGTCGATGAAGTAGAACCCAAGCCGGGTATCTCACCGAGTGCAGCATCCCTGTCCAAGTTGATGGCGCGGATTAAAAATGAGCACATTGGCCTGCTGATCATGGAGCCTTATTACGAACGTCGTTCTGCAGAATACCTGCATAAAGAAACGGGTATCCATGTTGCCGTGTTACCTCAATCTGTCGGTGCCGAACCAGAGATTAAAACCTATGTGGATTTATTTGATGGCATCGTTAAAGTCTTAAAAACCCAGGGAGGTCATTAATATGGATGCCTGGTTAATTTTGTTTCCCGCTTTTGTGATGACTGCCCTGATGATTCTCACGCACACTTATCTCGGCCTACATATCCTGGCGCGTGGGATTATTTTTGCTGATCTGGCCCTGGCACAAATCGCGGCACTTGGAGTCAGTGTGGCATTTTTGCTCGGTAAGGATGTCCACGGCTGGGAAGCACAGGCTTTTGCTTTTGGTGCAACCCTGCTTGCAGCACTGGCCTTCACTGGACTTCATAAAATCTCGGGTAAAACGGCCCGCGAAGTTACCATTGGCTGTATTTATGTTATTTCCACTGCCTTGTCGCTGGTCATTCTGAGTCGCAGCAGTCAGGGTATGGAAGAACTGACCGCGCTATTTAATGGCAATATCCTGTGGGTGCGCTGGGAAGAAATTGCTGTCGTTGCCAGTGCTTACGGCGCACTCGTTCTGTTGCATGCGCTGCAACGTAAACGTTTTTATGCGTTATCGTTTGCGACAGAGAATTCGGCACAGTACTCGTTAATCTGGGAGTTTTTATTCTTTGCGTCCTTTGCCGTTGTTATTACCCTTGCGGTGAACATTGCCGGTGTATTGCTGGTTTTTGCATTTTTAATCATTCCCGGCTTCAGTGCGTCGTTACTCGTGGGCTCATTCGTGCAGCGCCTTTTCTTGGGCTGGGCTCTGGGATTGGGCGGAAGTCTCATTGGTCTTTGGCTGTCATTCAGTGCAGATCTGCCGGTGGGTGCCACAGTTGTGTCATTGCTGGGTTTGTTACCACTACTGGCCGTATTTTCCAGGTACATCATGAGAAAGCGGGTGAGTGAAGCCCATTAATTTGCTTCAAAAGCAAAGCTTTGGGTTGGTATAAAAGAGAGTAAATTGAGCTTACTCAATTTACTCGCCGGTGCGATGATTGTTTATAGTTTTGCGATTATCGCACTTTTTGTTGCATTGCTTTTAAAAGAAAAAGAATAAGGTTATTGTCTGGCTGAGTTAATAAGGATAGCAACAAGGCCATGGACAAAAATCAAGATCACCAGAAAAAGAGCAAAACCCTACACAAACCACCTATTGTTCTAACTATTTTTCGTTTAATTTTTAGGTATTTAGGGGCTTTATTCCCTCGTTTGATTGGGCGATGGGCCTACAAACTGTGGTTTCAAACCCATCGCTCGGCCACCATCCCAAAACGTGAACAAAACTGGCTTAAAACCGCCTCACGAATTGAAACGGTTGATATAAATATCGACGCATTTGGAATCGGGACACTGCCGGTCATGACCTATTATTGGGAAAGCACAGCCAATAAAGAAGCACCACTGGTCATGTTGCTACACGGATGGACGGGGCGAGGCAGTCAATTGGGCGGATTTGCAGAGCCGTTACTAAAAGCGGGATTCAGAGTGTTGTCTTTTGATAACCACGCGCATGATAGAACGCCGGGCAAAGAAACCCACATTTTTATACAAAGTGCCGTACAGCGAGCATTGGCTGAAAAATTTGGTCCCCTCTATGCCGTAGTGGCGCATTCCTTTGGTGGCATGGTGACACCCTATTCACTCAGTGAGGGGATGGAAGCACAAAAAGTGGTCTGCATTAGCCCACCGTCACATTTTGACTTTTTATTAGCGCGTTTTGCTAAAACCTTACATCTTCCTGAAAGTATCCAGAGTTACATGGTCAACCGTTTCAAAAAAGAATATGGCGACAATCTGGTGGAACGTGTTTCTTCCACTACCACCAGCCAGCATTTAGGGCATATTCCTGCGTTGATTATTCACGACGAAGACGATGAAGATGTCCTCATTTCAGAGTCCGAGCAGTTGCAGCAGGCGTGGCCAAATTCAGAGTTAAAACGTACAAAAGGTTTAGGCCATCGCCGTATTCTTTATAATGCGGGAGTGATTGAAAATACAGTCAATTTTCTTAAGCAATAAAAAGGGGCGATTCATTGAATCGCCCCTTTTTATCAATGCTGAAAACAGATTACAAAATGAATTCTTTATAAAATCCTTTGGCGCCTTTTTTCATGAAATAGTAATTTTTGATGTTGTAACGCTCCAGGGTATATTGCAGCCAGCGCACTTGTTTACCTGCTTCATCATAAATGTAGAGGGTACGTTTTTCTTTAAGCGCTTTTTTCAGATACTTATCGAGCTTCTTTTCATCATCCAGGCTAACCCATCTTTCAATACCATTGAAATAACCCACACCTGCGCGTTGATAAACGTCTCGCACATCCAGGATCATGCTTTTACTGCGTCGGGCAGCACGTGCTGTTTCAGTAAACCTTCTAGGCGATAAAAAGCGTGCTCTAAGTTTTGATTTTGGAATAATCTTTTTGGGATCCATTGGGCTTGTGCCAAGTAAAGCTGCATATTTTGGGTATGACTTGGCCCACTCGAAGATACCCGCATCATAGGCATAAACATCTTCTACACCTGCTAGCATAGCGGCTTTAGTTGCCTTGTAAGATTTATAACAGCTACGACCATTACAGTAGAAAACAATGGGTTTACTGGTCCTGTTACGCAGCGCTTTTACGATGCCGACAAATTTATTACTGGAAACAGGGATATTAAGCGCACCCTTGATACGCAAGGTATCAAACTCCAGTGCAGAGCGAGCATCAACGATAAGGACTTTATTAAAGTCCCTTAATAAGTCGGCTTTTTGATAAAGTGGAACTTGAGGAAACTCAGCACGTCCGGGAAAGCCTTCACTGGCAAAAATAGATGTTGAAGAGAACAATGAAAACAAAAGACCTAAGCTAAAAAATATTTTTTTCACACGCTATCCTTTAATTTGGGGGGGACAAAGTGCGGCCAGTATATAGTGATAATAAAATTGCGTCTTTATTCTTTCAGACTATTTTAGTCCAGAATTGAAAGTTTCTTTATTTTAAATAAAAGACGTTATATTTCAATCGCTTATAAAATCCACTTCTCTTATATGGTTGCAATATAAAGGCCTATCCAGTAACTTGAGCACTCGACCGCCGGGGGTGTTCAGATCTTGGTTTTCGTTTACGCCCCCTCTCCCCATGATCGATAAAGGGGAGAGGGTTGGGGTGAGGGAATCAGATAGGGACTGAGATATACCCTAAGATGTAATGACCTGATCCAGATAATACTGGCGTAGGAAAGGCGAAAGAAACGTATCTATTTAAGTCTTTAGTATTAAATAAAAGCGCGGTCGTCTGATTTACCGAATTTCGATATAGGACAAAAGACCATGAGCGCAATCCCAGAAGACTTTATTACTAAAACCACCCAATTATCAGAAGATGTCACCAAGCCATTTTCTGGCTCGAAAAAGATTTACGTCACCGGTTCACGCCCGGATATCCGTGTCCCCATGCGCGAAGTTGAAACCACCGCAACACATACCGACAACGGCGAAGAAGCCAATTTACCTATTACAGTGTATGACACATCAGGCCCGTATTCAGATCCAGAAGTGAGCATTGACTTACTCAAAGGCCTAGCAGACGTAAGAACAAACTGGATCAATGAGCGTGATGACACAGAACAACTCAGCGGCCCAAGTTCAGAATTCGGCGTAGAACGTCAAAATGATCCAGAACTCGCCAAGCTCCGTTTTGAACATATTCGCGACCCACGTAAAGCAAAAGCCGGCAAGAATGTCAGCCAAATGCATTATGCGAAAAAAGGCATCGTCACCCCGGAAATGGAATACGTCGCCATTCGTGAAAACAACCGTTTAGCCGAAATGCGCGCTAATCCAGAATACGAAAAACTATTACGCCAGCAACAAGGCGAGCCAATGGGCGCAAATATCCCCGACCTCATTACACCTGAATTCGTGCGAGATGAAATTGCCGCCGGTCGTGCCATTATCCCTGCGAATATTAATCACCCGGAATTAGAGCCGATGATCATCGGCCGTAACTTCCGCGTAAAAGTAAACACCAACATTGGTAACTCCGCACTGGGTTCGTCGATTGATGAAGAAGTGGAAAAAATGGTCTGGTCAGCACGTTGGGGTGGCGACACCTTAATGGATTTATCTACCGGTAAAAATATTCATGAAACCCGCGAATGGATTTTACGTAACAGCCCAATGCCAATTGGTACAGTGCCCATCTACCAGGCACTAGAAAAAGTAAACGGCAAGTCAGAAGACCTCACCTGGGAACTGTTCCGCGACACGTTAATTGAACAAGCCGAGCAGGGCGTGGATTACTTCACCATTCATGCCGGTGTGCGTTTGCAATATGTGCCGTTAACCGCAAACCGTTTAACCGGTATCGTTAGCCGAGGTGGTTCTATCA
>VAPK010557289.1_pt1 | contig 25373 bp, 23 predicted proteins | sample 3395031 | NCBI WGS metagenome assembly VAPK01 (sample SAMN08290443, study PRJNA428436) | hydrothermal vent metagenome | isolation source: Deep-sea hydrothermal vent chimney 1 | place: Pacific Ocean: Juan De Fuca Ridge
TGGTCCTCCTTCAGAAATTTGCTTTTTAAATAGTGGTATAACAGAACCATTAGAGCCTAATACATTTCCAAAACGGGTGGTTATAAATTTAGTCTTACCTTCTACATTTAGGCAATTTGCATAAATTTCAGCCACCCGTTTTGTTGCTCCCATCACGTTGGTTGGGTTTACAGCTTTATCAGTAGATACCATCACAAACTTCTCTACATTGTGTTTTAAAGCTAAATCCATTACAACTTTAGTACCATATACATTTACCTTAACGGCTTCGTAAGGGTTTTCTTCCATTAATGGTACATGTTTATACGCAGCAGCATGAAATACCAATTCAACATTGTATTTTTTAAAAATGTCATCTATACGGAGTTCATTTCTAATATCAGCAACTTCTATGGAAAAATTTTTATACCTTTTTCTAATAAAACTTTGCTGTACATTATATAAATCAGATTCTGCCTGATCTAATAATATTAAATGTTTATAATTATAGGTTCCAGCCTGATGGGCAATTTCGGCTCCAATTGACCCGGCTGCACCCGTAATAAGAATAACCTTATTATTCAGCTCTTTTTGTAAAATGGGGTTGTTAATTTTAATAGGTGCTCTGTTCAATAAATCTTCAATTTTTACTTGTTCTATCTGCCCAATGTTTAAATCGCCATTAATCCATTTATCAATTGAAGGGACTATTTTTACTTTTACCGGTAGTGCTAATAAAGAATCAACTATCTCCATCAAACGGTACGGTTTTATATTTTGAATAGAAACAATAATTTCTTTTATTGCATTTTTATCAATATATTCATTCGTAATGGCATGAGATGCATAGACTTTAACTCTATTAAATTTTTTACCTATTTTTCGTTTATCATCATCTATAAATCCTACAATATTAGCCCCATTATTAATATCGTTATTAATAGTTGCATAAGTCAATAATCCTGCTTCACCGGCACCATAAATAAGCGTTCTTATGGGCGCTTTATACTCATTTAAAACTCTAAATATTACACGCTTAAAAATATATCTACTAGCAATTAATACAATAATATTCAATAAATAATGAATGGTCATTACAGAAAAAGGAACGGCAAATCTATTTGTAATTTCGTACTGCCTATCTACAAGAGTAATTAATACTAGTATAACAAAAAGAATAGTAACCCCATAAAATACATTCAGTGCATCTTTTATTCCTGTTTGTCTAACCGTCCCCTTATAAGAGCCAACAATCAAAAAACTTAGTATTGCTAAGACAACAACTAAAAGTAATTGTGAAAAGAAACCAAATTGTTGAAAACTCAGTTTAAAATTAAAATTGATAAGGTAAGCAATAAAAAAAGTTTGTAATACTAAAGAAGTATCAATCAATAAAACGACCCATCTGGCTACTGAAGTATTAGCCCCTTTTAAAAAAAATGACTTTAACATTTTATAAAACAATTTTATCAGAGTATCATCTGACGATTTTTACCTTTTTGTAAAGGTCGTAATTCTAAATGAGAAAAGCATAAATAATACTATTTATGCTTTAAATTAGTTTCAAACAATATCTTTACTTATACGTATCTAAAATAGATTAAAAATTAGATTTTATATGATGAACTACTCTATTCAATTCATCATTCGTTAAATTTGAACCACTTGGCAAACACAAACCACGTTGAAACAGATCTTCAGAAGTTCCATCACTATACATTGGGTACTCTTGAAAAACAGGTTGTAAATGCATGGGTTTCCAAAGTGGTCGTGATTCGATATTTTCTTTTTCTAGTGCCAATCGTATTTTTTCTCTGGTTTCAAAACTATCTGTTAAAATTGTAGTTAACCATCTATTTGCATAAAAATCTTCTGGTTCTTCTACAAAGGAAGTCTCTCTTATTTCTGACAATTCTTTTTTATAGAAATCAAAATTCTTTCTTCTAGCTTCTACTCTATCATCTAATACTTCTAATTGTCCTCTACCAATACCTGCTAAAATATTTGACATTCTATAATTATAGCCAATCTGAGTATGTTGGTAATGAGGAGCTTGATCTCGAGCCTGTGTTGCCAAAAAAGTAGCTTTCTTACAATATTCGGGGTTATTTGAAATCATTGCGCCTCCACCTGAAGTGGTAATGATCTTATTCCCATTAAATGAAAAAATACCTATTTCTCCAAAAGTACCCATAGCCCTCTCCTTATAAGTTGCACCAATAGCTTCAGCAGCATCTTCGATTACAGGTATGCTATATTTTAAAGATATTTCCATAATTTCATCCATTTTTGAAGGCATTCCATACAAATGGACTAATAAAATAGCTTTAGGCTTTTTACCTTTTTTAATTCTATCTATTATTGCTTCTTCTAAAATTTCAGGACTCATATTCCACGTATCTTTTTCTGAATCAACAAAAATGGGAATTGCTTTTTGGTATCGTATTGGGTTTACCGTTGCCGAAAAAGTAAATGAAGAGCATAACACCTCATCATTCTCTTCAATACCTAATAATATTAAAGCCAAGTGGATTGCTGCTGTACCTGAGCTTAATGCAGAGCAAGCTAAAGCTCCTGTAAAATTACAAATATCTTGTTCTAATCCATTTACATTAGGGCCTAATGGGGCAATCCAGTTATCATTAAACGCTTCTTTAAGGTATTTTTGTTCTTCGCCTGTTAAGTGTGGCGAAGAAAGCCATATTTTTTTATTCATATTTATCTATTAATAACTATGTAAAATTCAATAAATCATCAACAATTCTCTCTGCAGTTTTTCCATCCCATAAATGTGGAATATCTCCTGTTTTCCATTTCCCTTTGTGCAGTTTTTTCATAAAAGGTGCTATATTTTTAGGGTTAGTCCCTACCAATTCATTAGTGCCAATAGTAATAGTTTCCGGACGTTCAGTATTATCTCTTAAGGTCATACATGGTACTTTTAATACGGTAGTCTCTTCCGTAATTCCGCCTGAATCTGTAATCACAGCAAAAGCATGTTGTACCAAGTAATTAAACTCTAAATAGCCTAATGGTTCTACCATGTATAAATTTTCAGCTTCAATACCTATAATTTTTAATATTTTGGCAGTTCGCGGATGAACTGGAAATATAATGGGCATTTGGTTTGCTCCCTTCACTATTTCATCAATTAAATTCTTTAATTTTTCTTCTTCATCAACATTTGCAGGGCGATGAAGTGTCATTACAAAATATTCTTTTTCTTTCAATTGATGATCTTCCCATACTATAGGTTTCATAAATCTAGGCATATTTTTAAGTAACGTATCAATCATGGTATTCCCTACATAACGAATCTTACTTTCATCATGTCCTAATTTTCGTAAATTCTCGTTAGCAATCTCGCTAGTTGTATAAAAAACATCTGTAATAGCATCAGTAACCATTCTATTAATTTCTTCAGGCATGCTAATGTCATTTGAACGGATACCTCCTTCAACATGGATTACACCCATCCCAAGTTTTTTGGCTACTATAGAACAAGCCATTGTTGAAGTTACATCACCTACAACCAATACCCAATCGGCTGGGTCTTTAATCAATAAGGCCTCATAACGTTCCATAATTCTAGCAGTTTGTTCTGCCTGAGTACCGGAACCAACTTCTAAATTAACATCCGGTTCTGGAATACCTAACTGTTCAAAAAAGTTGCCTGACATTTTTTTATCATAATGTTGCCCTGTATGAATCAATCGATATTGAATTTTATTCCTTCTATCGGCGGACAGGCTACAAACTTTTTTAAGTTCTTCAATGATAGGTGCAATCTTCATAAAGTTAGGTCTTGCACCTGTGATGATATCTAGTTTCACAATTTATTTTTTAACTGCAGGTACACCGACATAAGTTGAATATTTTTCCACATTGTTGATTAACATACTTTGCCCCCCAATGACAGCACCTTCACCGATTCGAACTTGTTGAATCGTTGATACTCCAATCCCTATTTCTACATATGGTTCTACAAAAGTAAATCCCGCAAAATTTACGCCTGGAGCTAATGAACAGCATTTTTTTATAGTTGAATTATGACCAATAGCACAATTCATATTAATAACAACAAAATCATCAATTTCTGATTCATGGTTTATAGATACTCCCGGGTAAATAATAACTCCCTTTCCTAGGTTAACTTTATTTGATATCCATGAATTATTAGATATAAAATTCGGAAAATTAAATCCGTCTCCAAGTTTATCCAATAATTTTCTTTTTACCAAAGGGTTTGCAATTCCCAATGCAATTGAAGTTCCTTTAAAATCATTAATTTCATCTATTTTTCCTAACACCGGAATTCCCCAAAAAGACTTTCCAATTTTCTTTTTATCATCATCTAGAAATCCTATTATATTAAAGTTTTCTTCAAATAAATTTTGATTCAATACCAAAAAACCTCCTACATTACCTGCACCAATAATTGTTAAATCTTTTTTCATATATATTTTTCAAGCATTTCTTTTAACCCTTTTTTTACCGGTAATTGCCATAATAATTTACACCAGTTATGGTTCCCTTCTAATAGCTCTGGTCCATTATTTGTTATGGCTACATCCCAACCTATAGATCTATTTTCTTTATACAATAATGCCGCATCTTTAACAATTTGGATTGATTCCTTCCAAAAAGGAACTTGAAATCCTATAATTTCAACATTAGTTATTGGGTGTATTACCTCATCTGCTTTTGTAATATCACTATATACTGCAGGTCCATCAATTATACCTGTTTCTTCATTAATGGGAGCTGCAATATTACCTGCTGCTAAATTATCTACATAAGAATTAATGGTAATTCTCAGCCGTGTTCCTAAAATTTCAACTTCATCATTTTTATTTAATTGTGTAAAAATTCTAATGGTATTTAAACCTGACGGGGAGAGTTCCATTAAGTCATCATGCTGAATTATAAACTCTTCAATAAGGTCGTTATCCGTTGTATGTAGTTCTTGTAATAACTTATCTTCATTGATTTTTTCAATATTTATAATATTGATACCTTCTCCACATTGTCCATCTGATGATTTTAATACAATTCGACCAGACTTATTGTTAAGTAATTTGTTAGCCAACAATGTATTTGATAAAAACTCATCTTTACTACTGTACTTATGCCTTATAAATTTTGAATACCTTTCTAAGAATAGTAATTTATTTTCTAATATCTCCCTCTTGTCTTTCGGATTCATTAGCAATTGATATTCATACATATAACCTGTACCAGCATAGGTTTCTTTTTCTGAATTGGTTAACTCATAAAATCTAAAATAAAAATAGTCTAATATAGATATATTGTACTTTAAAGAGGAACCAATTATATTTTTCCATAAACTCAATTTAGAAGTATGCTGTTTATTAATTACATATTCTATAAACTTTTGCAACTTGAACTTATCTAGTTCTTTAAAATAATACCCTAAGTAAATAATTCTTTTTAACATTATTAATTATTTCCTGTAAAAGGCTGCATTGGTCGTTCGTCACTTTGGTTTACGCCTTCTTTTTTGATCACTTTTACCAAAGTTAACCATAAAATTTTCAGATCAAATAAAAATGATAAATTATCGACGTAATACACATCAAATTCAAATTTTTTAGACCAAGAAATTGTATTTCTTCCATTGACTTGAGCCCAACCCGTTATTCCGGGCTTCACTTCATGTCGTCGTAATTGTTGCTTGGAATATAAGGGAATATATTTAAATAAAAGCGGTCTTGGACCTATCAAACTCATATCACCTTTCAATACATTAAATAATTGAGGAAGTTCATCTATAGAAGTTTTTCTAATAAAAGATCCTAATTTAGTTATTCTCTTATTGTCAGGCAACAACACACCTTGGTCATCTTTTTGGTCATTCATCGATTTAAACTTAATAATTCTAATTCTTCTTTGGCTTTTTCCTGGTCTATCCTGAAAGAAAAAAGGGCTTCCACTATTCTGGAGCAATAATAATAGAAATACGATCCCTATGATTGGAAATGTTATCATAATTATGAAAACACTTAAGATGATATCTAAAATTCTTTTTACAATATTAATATACATCTAGCTTATATCTTTCACAATCATATTACCTAATTTATTTGCACTCATAAATTCAACATTTGGCCATTTTTCAACAATTTTTTTTAATAAAACATTAAGTGCTTCAATTCCCTTTTTTCTATTGTCTTCATTAATATAACCACAAAAATTAACTCTATGCGAACTGATAATTGCAGGTTTATTCCAACGAAATGCAGCTTCTATTTGATCTAGAGCTATTTTAACACTTAAGGAATAACTCATTGATGTTGGTTCAAATACTACATTACGAACTAAATAAATCTGACCATTTTTATTCTTTTTTCCTGTAAAATTTAAGGAAGTAGAATACTTACCAACTCCCAAATGTTGCTTATGTATTAGATTTGTGTCAATATATTTTATTCCTCTTTTGCTTAGTTTATCCAAATGCATCGGATGAATCTTAGATGTTGGTGGCATAAAATTACTTGGTAAGTATCCAAAAACATTAAAAAATTGATCAATTCCGTCATCAATAATTGTTGATAAAAATTCATTCTCGCTCAGATTCCAAAAATCGAACGCCGCTGTATAACTTATAGTATTGTATCCAGAGTTAGAAATACTTGTATACGATCTATTCTTTAATGCCGTTAATACTTCGTGATCATTTTTATTCAGTTTTTCTCCCAGAACTTTGAGGTTCAAATGTTCTCTCCCATGGAACTGCGGTGACATCAATTCATTCTTTATACCCTCATTCCATAATTTCCATGTCCCTTCATAGCTTTTGGTGTCCCTTGCCTCCAACTTTTTGTAGGTTTCTGGTAATAGTTCATAATGATACTTTTTATAATGCTCTTGAGCCATTTTTTCGAAATCTATATTGCACGGCATTGCAAAAGGTGTAAAGACAGCATTTCTGCCATTGCTATCTTTTACTGAGGATAATGTATCAAATAATACTTCTAAGTCTTCTTTGGTCTCTAATGTATCATAGGCATCAAAACGGGACTTGACTTTTAGACCGGCTTCGTCCATTCGCTCTCTTGCTTTTTTACTATCGAGTCTAACGTTACCATAATCATCAACAGAAATTACCACAATTTTTCTTTTGGTTTTCCAGCCATATACATTCTTAAGATTATTTAGCAATCTTTGTTTCATATAACTAATTTAAATAAGAATCTACAAATTTAGTAGCATTGGTTCGTTTAAAATTAGTAGCAGCCAAAAGGCTGTTTCTTTCTAATTTTTTGTAAAACCCTTTATTAGTATACAATTTAAGAATAAAAATTACTGCATCATCTAGTTCCCTTTCTGTATAACAGTCAGCATGTTTATATTTATCTGCATACTTGTTTAGCTCAGAATCTGAGGCAGCAATATATAAAGATGGTATTCCATAACTCATTAAATTATATGATTTACTAGGTACACTGCCTTTAGAAGTTAATTCATCCAAAATGACAATTCCAATATCAGCCGCTGACAACGAATATGGAAACATTTCATCTGATTGGAAAGGGAGAAACTGACAGTTAGGCAACTTTTTTTTCTCTACTATTTTTTTTAGAATTGAAACTCTTGGTCCTCTCCCTATAATTTGAAAAAGTATTTCCTCATAAGACTGCATTTTCTCTGCTAAATCTATCATTACTTCAACTTTATGAGTTAAACCAATATTACCAGAATATTGTACAATAAACTTATTTTGTAGCTGATGCTTTTCTACAAAAGGATTATTCTCTTTTGCAATACTATCATTTCTTTGAAAGATTGACCAAATTGGTTGAATAATGATTCGGTCATAATCAACATATTTAGAAAGTAATTCTCCCATCTTATGCCCTATTGTAAATAAACGATGTGATTTTTTAAAAGAAATATAATTAAGCTTAGACCATAGCCGATATACAAAATGGTTTTCTTTCATACCAGTTATTTTGAAAACATCTGGGTAGACATCCCATATCAACATACTAAAACGATTAAATAAAATAATATTCAATAAATATGCCATTGGTGGCACGGATATAAAGAACACCTCATACCTTCTATATTTAGTTAACAACAACAACCATATAGTAAATAATGCTTTGAGATATATTAGAGCTTTTGAAAAGCCATGTTTTTCCTTCCATTTATTTATATAGGTTATTTTAATTGTATCATTTAACAGTTCTCCTTGTGAATGAATACTACCAGTTATCAAAGCAACATCTTCAAATTTATTAGCAAATTCATTTGCAATTCCTATGGTAAGATAGTTTACTGCTTGATTAATTATTACAATTTTACGGACCTTAGAAGTACTCATAACTTTGAATATATCTATTCTTTTTATTGCATTTCGAATTTAAAAATTACTCTTTCTCAAAAATAGCATAAAAAGAGTATGCGGCTTCTTTCATTCTCATGTCATATGGCTCATAAATTAAATCCGCCTTAGGTATATTTTCTTGTTCAATAATCAATTTTGACAATGAAGTATAATCATGTGCAGAAAAATATTTCCCTTTGGCACCCAATTGTTCAATATTTACAGGCAAATCTGTCGCAATTACAGATACTTGAAGAGAACGTGCATCTTCTATTACCGTACTCCATCCTTCAAATAAACTTGGTTGTAGAATTGCTTTAGCATGACTCATCAATAATAGCTGATCACCTCTTGGAATTAAGCCCAAAAAAGAAATATCTTTTTTAAGATCATTTGTATTAATTAGCTCATGCAATTCTTCCATATAAGGAGATTCAGGCTTATCAGGAAATTTCCCTGTCATTGCAATATGAACCGATTTTCCTTGATTCTTTAGTTCAACCAAAGCCTTTAATACCACTTTATGATTTTTATGCTTATGAAATTGATTGCTAATCATATAATATTCTCTCGGTAAATTATATTTGTTTTTAATCTCTTCAGACGAGAGATGAGGAAGTCCCTCAATTATTGAAACAAATCTATAAATATGGATATTTAAAGTTTTAGGTATTTTAAAAAATTTATGGAAGTCATCTTTTACAGCTTGACTAGAAACAACTAGGTCTTTTGAGTTCTTTAAAATATATTTTATCCTTAAATCTCTTTCAACTATTTTTCTTTTCGAAAAAAATTCGGGATAATACTTATGTTGTAAATCAGCATACCAGGAAACTTTTTTTACCGGAGACTTACTTTTTACCGGATAGTCATGCATGGGAAATACCCCTTTTAATTTATATTCCTCAATCAATTGATGGACAAACACATTCTTCCCGCTCAACTTAGATTTAATAAATCCTCTACCAACTGAAGGAAAATTCCATTCTACTTTTGTCGTATAAGGATAGTCTATTTCATCTACAAATTTCTTTAGCCTTTTAGGATAGAAAACAAAAAGCTCTGGTTTATCCTGATCCTCTAAAAAATTTAAAATACGGCTGATATTAAGCAAATAAATAATCCCACCCATCCATTTAGGGTTAAAATTAAAAATTAAACCTAAGCGATATCTATTTATATTTCCCATTATTTTCTTACCAATTATTAATCATGTCTTGTATTCCTTCTTCCAATGTTCTTAAGGGTTTCCAATTAGTTCTTTCTTTAAGCTTTGAAATATCCGCCAATAAATGCATCCGTTCTACCTTTCTAACTCTTTTCTTATCAACTTTAATTTCAATTTTTTCTCCCAATATTTTACTGAAAGCGTCAACCACTTCGGTAACTGAATATTCAATACCTCGACCTAGGTTAAAAATTTCATAACCAATATCTTTAACATTCAATAGTGCGCCAATTGCATCAGCCATATCATGTGTATGAATAAAGTCTCTTTTAGGTGTTAAATTACCAAGCTCTATAGTTCTTTTGCCTGATTTTAATTGGTCATCGATTTCGGGAATCAAATGTGGATTTGTTTCATTAGGTCCAAATGCATTAAAGAAACGACAAACAATAGTATCAATATTCGTCTCTAAATGAAACTTTTCGCATAATTCTTCTCCTGCAAGTTTACTTAAACCATAAATATCTAGTGGTAATTTTTGATGTTCTTCGGTTACTTTAAAATCATAAATTGGATATACCGCAGCTGTTGAAGCAAAAATAACCTTCTGAAGATTCTTCAATTTCTTTGACGATTGTAAAACATTCATTGTGCCCCTTATATTTGTGTCTGCTGATTTGAAAGGGTGCTTATTACAATATGGTATAAAGTGAATAGCCGCTAAATGTATAATTACATCAGGTTGTATTCTATTAATAGTTCGCTGCAATTTTTCAAAATCTAAAATATCGCCTAAAATAAAATGGTCATCATCAACATCAATAAACTGACGGTTGCCAAAACTCAAATTATCGTATATAAATATTTCATTCTCTAAGGATTGTAATTTAGGAACAATAGCTGACCCAATAAAGCCGGCACCACCAGTTATTAGTATTTTCATAAATTTATTTTAAATATTCTTGTTATTTTTATGCAGCAAATTAATGAAATTAAATCTTAAACATCATGCTTATATTCTGTTTATTTTTATAGTTTTTTAGTTTAAAAAAGATATAATTTAATAACCTTAATTTAGTGTTTTTTTTAGCAAATTTATTTGAAAAAATGGATTGTAATACTCATCAATAATTGAAAAACAATTAGATATAACTTCTTTATTTTTATTTGGATATTTAGCAATCCAATTTTCAATTGTACGGCTCAAAGAATAATAATCATTCTCCTTAAAAAAACTTCCAGAAAAACCTTCGATAATTGATTCGTATTCTGGCATTTGCCTTTTAAAATTGTCGTGGGTAATAGCAGGAGTCCCATAACTCAAGGAATGTATAGCTGTCAAACCAATATTTCCAGGAGATACACAAATATCAGCATTATAAATTAGTTCGGCTATTATCTCTTCTTTATAACATGATCCAAAAAACCAGACATATTCAGATAACCTCTTTTTTACAACAAAATTTTCTAAAAACTCCTTTTCTAAACCGTCGCCAATTAAAGTTATATTATATTTAACGCTTTTATTGAGAGATTCTTTTAGTGCCTCAAATAGTAGATTGAGTTTTTTTATTTTAGTTAAACGGCCAATAAAAATTAAATTAGGGAAATCGTTTTCAAAATGTTCTTCAAAAATTTTGGTTCTAATCATTTTTGGTCTTAAAGAAGAGCTTTTCTTATAATTTAGAGAATTATATATAACATGTAACTTACTCTCTTTAAAACCATTGGTCTGCATAATTTCTTTTGCATAATTTCCATAAAGGAAGTACCCTGTGATTAGTTTGAATTGAACTTTTAATATAAGTTTCTTAAAAAAAGATTCTTTCCCATATAAGCCGTGATTCCATATAAAAGTTTTATTACCTATTATAGCATTCTTAATAATTAACAACCAGTCAGATAAATTGTAAGGCTGGCCAGTAATAATATAATATTTGTATTTTTTTGAGGATAATTTCGGTTGACCCTTTAAATAATAAAATTTAGCAAAAACTGTTCTAAAGTCGAATTCAATAATTGGGTTTCTAAATTTAGAATAATTTATTTTCTTAATTTTCGAATATGTTTTATTTCCGAAGTAGAAGTCACACTCAAAATGTTCATCCAACAGTAAATAAATGTCTTCTCGATAGTGTGGTGCAAAATTAAAAATACAGCAAATTTTATCCTCTTTAGTCATTTTTACTAACAAATATTTTAAAAATCATTACTTCTTTATTTCTTTTTAGAAATACTTATTAGAAAGGATATGTATTTATCCACAACTCTTTCAAAATTGAAGTTTAATATTGAATTACTTCTAGCATTTTCAGAATAATAATCCCAATTACGTAAAACTTTTTTGGCATCTTCTACTAAAGCATGAACATCAGGGAAATTAAGATTCCAAGGATTAGATCCATAATTTGATAATATTCCAGCCTTACCCTTTATTAATTCTCTTAATGACCCTGTATCATAACCTATAATAGGTAGTCCACTTGACATTGCCTCTATAACCGTATTTGGACATGTTGCATTGATATCGAGAGAAAGAAAGGTTGCATTTTTATATATTTTATGAATATCTTCTCTACATATTTTTCCCCTGAAATCTATTTTTGAATACAGTTTTTCTCTATTTTTCCTGTCTTCAAAACTACCATAGACAATCAGTGATTTATAATCAGACTTCTCAATTAATTCTTCTTGTAATTTATTTAATAATGGAATTGCATAAGGAGAATAATCAATATTTCCTTCTACACAAAGTATAGAAGTATTGTTCAATTCAAAATGACTTCTAGGCTTAAAAAGATCAATATCTGTTCCGTTATAAATTATAATATTATTACTATTTCGTGTTGCTTGCTTGAATTTAAGCAACCATTCTTTAGCAAAATTACTTTGAAAAACAATACCGTTAGCAAAAAATAACTGAACATAAAATAACAATTTTAGCTTTAAATAAATATTTAATTTACTAACCCAAGGTGTTTTTTTATGTTTATATAGCCAATTAATACCTCCTAATCTGTATAAAACAGGGACGTTATTTCTCTTTAATTTAAACAACCATTTTAGGTTACGTGTACCCCCTAATACAAAAGCAAAATCAGGTATAATACCATCATTTGGATACACTATTTGCCATCCTCTATTTTTAAGTTCGTTTTCAAAACTTTTTTGAAAACTTCCAGGGCCTCCTTTAGAAGGAGGTGTATGTGGAAATCCAATTATCATATAATTATTTATTATTTTTTGAAATTAAATCGCCTAGTTGATCTGAGGACATAAATTCCGTATCTGGCCATTTTTTTAGAATACGCTTAAGTAAATCGCTAAATAATTTTAAATTTTGGTCTCTGTTCTTTTCGTTAATAAAACCAATAAAATTTAAGCGATGAGAACCAATTATTGCAGGCTTATTAAATTTAAATGCCATATCAATTCTATTAAGAGTTTCATCGATAATACTATTTTCATTTAGTGAAGGTTCAAAAAAAGCGTTTCTAACTAAATAAGTTTGCTTAAACTTATTTTGCTGCCCTATATAATGAAACTTTCTCTTTAGTTTATCTCTACCAATTTTAGGGGAATATTGGTATCTAATTCCCTGAATATATTTAATATTATTTTCGTTTAGTCTTTCTTCTATCTCTTGACTCCAAACATAAGAAGGCGCAATATAAGATTTGGAATAATAACCAAAAATATTGTGAAATATTTTAATCCCATCTTCTAAATTATCCTTTATAGCATTAAGTTCATTGAGATTTTGAAAATCTAGGGCTCTCATAAAACTTTTCCTTACACCTATATCCGTATTACCTCTTAAACCAAAAATTTCATTATTGAAAGCGATTACAGTATTCTTATCTTTTTCTTTTAATCGCTTTAACCACAAATTAATATTAACGTGATCCCTTCCATGAAATTGAGGTATAAAAACCCTTGAATCAATAGCTTGATTCCACAATTTATAAGAATTTGCATGTTTAGGATATCTCTGTAGCGTATCTGTAAATTTTTCGTAATAAAACTCAGTAAAATTAGATTCCTTAATTTTATTAAAATTGGGATTAGCTACAATTGTATTTGCAGTTATTATTGGATGATTATTATTAATATCTTTATAAGAAGTCAATAAATCAAATAGTAGCTCTAAATCATCTTCACTAGCAAGTGAATCAAATAAATTGTAAGGGTCATTAATTGTAATTCCTTTTTTTGATAGTACTTCAATAGTTTGTTTAGACCTCATTCTTATACCACCCCAATCGTCTGATTCTACTACAATAATTTTTCTATTAGTACTCCAACCAATGGAATTAGCATAAAACTTAACAATGTTTTTTAGAAAACTACTCATGAATTCAAAATATTATTTATATAATTCTTTGTTGGGTTTTCTTTTGAAATTATCATAGCTGGATTACCAATAACTATAGATTGAGTTGGTACATCTATATTTACAAAACAGTTAGGGGCTATTAAAACATTATCACCAATTGATATATTCCCGACAATTACTGCTCCCGTTCCGATCCAAACTTTATTTCCTATTTTAGGTGCTCCTGACCTTTTACCCCTTGCAGCACCAATAGTTACATTATGTGCTATATTACAATTCTCACCCATAACAGCGTTAGCACTGATAACTATCGTACCAAAATGACCTATAAATAAACCAGCACCAATTTTAGTTTCTTCTGGTATTTGAAACCCATAACAATGTGTAAAATATCTCAGCATTAATTTTGAAAAAAATCTTATAATCCATTTATTATTTGATTTTCTCAATCTATAAAATAGCAAAAACTTAAATCCTTTAGATCTCAACCCTCTTATAAGGTTATTAGGAGAGAACGTTTCAGGGATTACTCTATATAAATCTGACCTTATATCTTTAGTAATTATACTCAATGTTTATGTGTTTAACATGATTTAGGTTTTTCTATTTAATAAAATCAAGTATCGTTATATCTGAATCAACTATAAATGATAAAGGGTAAACTGGTATTAATTGCAATATGTTAGTGTATTGAATTGTAAGTCTCGTTAAAATAATCAAATTAATACAAAAAAATGCAATTGACGTATATCTAAACAATAAATTTGCTCTTATGTTTTTATTGACTGCATATAAGCGTATGAAAAATATACAACATAAAATTTGAAATAATACCCCAAATCTATTAGTCAAGGCTTCCATATCCTGAGAAAAATTAACAAAAGCAAAAAATAATAATGAAAAAGAATAGAGTTTTTCTGAAGTTTTGTCAAATTTTTTCCACTTCAATTTATGATAGACTACGGAAATTAACATAAAAAAGCTTGTCCATTTTATGTAAGAGTTAACTATTGCTAGCCTATTCAATTGAGCTTCAGAAACGCTTTCAAGGTAACCTTCGTTAGTATAGCCACTAACGGTATCAGCAAGTCCAATTTCAAGTCCAATAATCCCAAAATTTCTTAAAAGATATACAGCTTGTTCATAAAACAAAAAAGAAGAGATAATTAAAACGTAATATATTATATTACGATTACCTACAAACTTATAAATAAAAAATAATCCAACAGCAATTATAAAACCAAAATGAATAAATATTGTAGAAATAATAATTAAAAAAGAAATAGTATTCTTTTCTTTAAAATACTTATAAACTCCAAACACAAAAACTAACAAAGCTAAATAATGACGAAAAGATAATATTCTTGAAGGAGGTAATAAAATAAAGAAAAACAATAAAAAAATAAAACTTATTTGGTTTCTATTAATTTCATATACCGACTTAAGTAAGTTTATATTCTTAACAAGAGCAATTGAAAAAAAAAGAGAAAGTGTCATGAAAAAGAATCTAGTATCATTTGTAAATCTAGAAACTATAAAATTTATTAAATCTAAAAGAATATCTGGTTTTTGGTTATTAATTGAATATAAACTGAATAATCTTTCAAAAAAAACAGAAAAAGATAGATCAACAGTTTGTAAAAAATCACTGGCATGATTAAATGAATCTGCCGTCTCGGAATAAACAAAAGTAAAGCCAAAAAGACAATAGAATAAAACTAAAATACCATTGACATTTGTATAATTACTGTTTAAATTACGAATATAATATATAAACCCCGCCAGCGGCCAAATAAAAAACAGCAAATACCCCCAAAACTTTTCTGTTAATCTATTTCTAGTACTTAATTCCATTTAATTAATTTCATGAATATTCTCAACTTCAATTATATGTTCTGTTGGGTTTGTAATTTTTACATAATTGAGCATTATGCCTTGTTTTACTAGTGCTGGAAATAGCCAATAAATTCTTATATTTTTATTATTCACTAAACAAGCTGTAGACCAAAAACTAATTACAATTGAATCTTGTAATGCCGCGATATATAATTCTGCCGGATATGATTTGGTAATAACCTCAACATTATTTAGAGCATATATCTTTTCTACTTGTTTCGCATCTGTAAGAGGATGCAACTTTACGATCAGCTTATAATCTATAAACTTTTTTTGTAAGCTTTTTAAAACTTCTATTTCATATTTATAAATAGAATCATTAATAACTGGTTGATTAACATAAAAAATAACTTTTTTTGTATTTGTTAGTTCTTTAAGCACATCAAATTTAAAAAAAGCTTTCACCATTTTATTCGATTTTTCCGTACCCATTAGATTTACCTTTCTTACTTCTTTATTTGTTCTATTGTTATATTTACTAGGAAATGGCACAAATACTTTTTTAATAGCATTTAAATTAGCATAAGTTAATGTGGGGAAATGAAAAGTATAAGATAGTTTATTTACCCTTAAAAATCTGATAAAACTTATTGCGTCTTGGATACTCCATCTAGGGGTGATCTTATTTGACTCATTATAAGCTTTCAAACCATCAGGTGCAAGGCATACTTCTGTGCCATTTTTATAAAGTTTCTTAGCAAGATAGACAGGAACAAACATATGATGGTTAAACATGATAAAAACATCATATTTTATCTCGATTGTATTATTTATAAAACTGACTAATTCATTATTGTAAATATTACTTCTTTCATTGTACTTAATTACCTTATAACTCAAATTATCTAACAAATTGATTTCTTTTTCGAAAAGAAACCTTTTCTTTTTCTTATTGCTGCTTTGATATATTTGAATGTCAAACTTTTCACTATTACAATATAAATCATCTATTAAACTTAATGCAACCATCATATGGTATTCTGTGTGGATTAAAAAAAGAATCTTTCTTTTTTTCATATCATTTCTTAAATAAAACTTTAAACTCTTTTAAAGCTGAAATTTTAAAGAAATATGATCCAATGATATATATAGAAAATAGTATCCCAGTCATTGTCATTATAAATATTAAATCATTATTTAATAGTGAATATATTATATCTTTAATCAGAAACCCTACAAATCCAACCAAAACACCTAATACCAAAATCGGGAATAAACTTTTTAACTGTTCATAAACGGTAAAAGAGATTATTCTACCACAAAATGAGGCATTCACAAAAAAGGTTATATATGATGTGATTAAGATACCCCATAACATACCATATATTCCAAATGGAATAACGAGAAGAGTACCAAATATGATGAGTAAACTTTTAAAGCTTTCTAGCCTAAAATATTTTCCGCTCTTTCCTTTAACCAATAATATGTTTAAGTTATAAAGATTTAATGGTGTTACCATACCTGCAATGCAAAGAATTTGAAAATAAGGAACTGAAGGTAGCCATTTATCAGTTAATAAAACTCTAAAAAGTGGCTCAGCAATTAAAATTGAAACAATTAGAATTGGAGTGATACAAAAAAAAATTTGTTTCATAAGTTTTTTGTATACTCTCTTCAATTGCAAGTTGTCATCTGATATAGATGCGAACATAGGGTAAGTAACCTTATTCAAAGCTAAAGTGATATTATTAACGGGTAGTTCTTGAAGAGATTTTGCCCGAATAAAAAAACCAAGTTGTGCCGGTGGAAACATTTTACCTATAATTATATTATAAATATTGCTTATAATGGAATTCAATATTCCTGATAAAGTAAGTTTATACCCAAAACCAAAATGCTTTCTAAATTTTGCTTTATCAAACCTTAATAAAGGTTTCCATCTAGAATGTATCCAAAGTTGTAAAGTAGCTAAAACTATCTGAGTAAGTTGCATCCATACAAGACTCCAAACTCCAAATCCTTCGTAAGCTAAATATATACCTAACAGACTTGCTATGATAAGAGATGGTATATTAATAATAAATTGGGTTTTAAAATCCATTTCTTTATTCAATTTTGTGCTCTGTACTGTAGAAAATGCATTTATTATAAAAACTAAGCAGTAGACTTTAAGTAAAGGTTCTAAAATTGGCTGATTAAAAAAGTCCGCAATATAAGGGGAAAGAATATATGTTAATATATAAACAAAAAAACTAATAACAAGATTGCTATAGAAAACAGTAGAGTAATCTACATCATTTACGTCCTTACTTCTAATAAGGCTTGAACTCATACCACTATTTACAAGTGACTTTCCTATGGCAATAAAAACAGCAATCATTCCTATTAAACCAAACTCTTCAGGTAATAAAATTCTAGCTAAAATAATAGAAACAATAAAATTAACCAGTTGAATTCCAAACTGTTGACTAAAAGTCCATATTAGACCAGCAATCGTCTTCTTTCTTAAATTAGTCATTCGCAAAGATTACAATAAAAATACTCAACATTATTTTGCACAACTCCTTGTAAACTATTTAATATTTATCACTATTTGAAATTACATATTCTGCAAATTCCCAATCTAACATTGTATCAATATCATGTGAACTAATATCATCCATAACAATTTTTCTTATTCTCTCAAAGTTTAGAGATTTCTTTCTTTTTAGGGATTTAACATTAATAACATATATTGCTCCATTATATTCCCACACCTTTGGACAATCTTGTCGTCGTGTATATAAACTTGGTTTTGATTTGACTAACCAACCCCCTTCTTCCTCTTCAAATAAATTATAATATGGATTAGATTTTGTTTCCTTTACCGAGACTACCATATCGCATTCATTATAATATAAATTTAAAGCCTTTGATATATCTTTAGGTGTCCTAAATGGTGAAGTAGGTTGTAACAAAATAATAATTTCCGGAACGAATATATTCTTTGAATAAAAGTCTAGAGCATGTATTATTACATCATAAGATGAAGAAGTGTCTGTCGCTAATATAGCAGGACGTAAATAGGGAACTTTTAAACCAGATTTTTCTACAACACTTTTAATCTCAACATCATCAGTTGAAACACAGATTTGAGCATCATCAAACAGTTCTCTTGCCCTCTCTGTTGTATAAAGAATCAAAGGGTTTGAGCCTAATAATTTAATGTTCTTTTTTGGCACTCCTTTAGACCCTCCTCTGGCTGGTACAATAACAAGTATTTTATTTCTATCTATCAATTCAATCCCAATTAATATGAGCAATATCTTTTTGAGCTTTTTCAAAGTCTTCATACTTCCCTATATCTAACCAGTAGCCTCGAATAGGATAATGCACTAAATTTTTGTTTTTTTCTATCACTAGACTCATTAAATCTGTCGCATCAAAAAATGTACTCTTAGGTATAAAATTTACTATTTCTTTTTTCATTAAATAAATTCCTGCATTTGCATAATACGTATAAGAGGGCTTCTCTTTAAAAGCAGTTACTTGTGAATCATTGGTATCAAAGATTGCATAAGGCAGATCAACTTGATATGGTATAGACGCTACCATGATATCTGCATCCTTCTCCATAAAAGACTTATAAAAATCCTCATAGTTAACATTTGTAAGCAAGTCAGAATTCATTAACAAGATCGTGTCATTTTCAAATTCATTGATCAATGAAAGTGATCCTGCAGTACCTAAATAATTCTCTTCTTTAACTATTTTAAAATTAATATCATCATTGTAATTATTACAAAAAGAACTTATTTGATCTCCCAAATAATTGACAGAAACAAATTGATTGTTAATTCCAAACTGATGTAATCTATCAAAGTTATAGGATATAATTTCTTTATTACCCACTTTTAATAGTGGTTTTGGTTTATTGTTGGTCAATGGCTGCAATCTTTTACCCAAGCCTCCTGCCATGATGACCGCATCAATGGGTAAAATAGATTTTATTTTGGTAAAATCATATAACCTTATTAGTTTATTCTCTTTAGATAATAAAGGGACAGCCTTTAACTTTCTATGTCTAAACTCTTTTAATTTTTTAAAATTATCATCACCTTCTTTTAAAAAGCTGAAACTTGTAAACATAAATTTGTCTAAAGAATCATTCAATGAAAGACCATTGATAATAGCTCTTCTTATATCACCATCCGTAATGGTGCCTACAACAACATCTTGATCATTTAAAATAAAAACAGTTTGCATACTTGGTAACTGATCAATTTTTTTTAAAACATCTATTAATGTGGCATTTATATTTATCGAATAGTTATTTAATTCCATATAACTCTTTAATTTTTATTTTGATATTACTTGCAGTGATACCAGTACCATAAATATTGGTATGTAAAGGTAATTGTGATTGTTCAATATTAGAAACGGCATTTAAAATATCTTCTTTAGTAATCTTAACATTTTTAATATTACCTGTAATGATTCTTCCTTTTTGCCTATCTCCCAGATTAAGTACCCATTTCGGAAAAAACGCAGCTTCAACAAAACCACTCGATGTATTCCCAATTAGCATCTGTGAGTATTTCATACATGATAAATATCCTTTCATACCAAATGATTCAACCAACTTTATAGTCTCATTTTTTTTCTTAAACTTGACCAATTTCCTTCTAATCATATCACCCAGTGTATCAGAATTTGGCATGGTTATAACTATCTGATAATTCTCTTTTAATACTTTAAAAGCCTCAATTAGTTCAATTATATACTTCTCATTTTTTTCTAATGAAACTGTTTCTGGATGGAAGGTTGATAAAATTGTAGGCTTACTCAAATCAATTTTAAAAACTTCATTAAACTTCTCAATAGAGAAAAACTCCAGATTTTTTAAATTATCAATACTTAGCGCACCAACATTAAATACGTCATTAGGCTTATCACTAATTTCAATAGCTCTTTCTTTATACACGTCTGTAGTAGTAAATAAATATTTTGACATTAAAGATATACCATGTCTATACATATTATCAATTGCTCCTAATGTAGTTTCTCCTGCATGGATATGTACTATATCAATATTAAATGGACTCGAAGCACTTACCGCCGCAAACATTTCGTATCTATCTCCTAATGCAAAAATCAAGTCGAATTTACTTTCATTCCATAGCTTTGAGAACTTAATAATCGTATTCCCTATCGAATTAGAAATATTAACCGGAGCTTCGTTATCGATTAATGTTTCTATCTTATGCTTTACGTCAAACCCTAAACTTTCAATTTCAGAAACGGTATAACCGTATTCTTTTTTAAGATGTGTACCAAAAGCAATCAACTCGACATCAAATAATTTATCATCCCATAACTCCTTAATTAAAGGGTAATAAATACCGAAATCTGCTCTTGAACTCGTTAATACACCTATTTTCATCATTAATTTATATAACTTAAATTATAACTTAATAAGTTCATCTGCGTTAAAGCTTCTGGGAGCAGTTTTTTCTAACACTTCGTCCCAAAGCATTGGTGAAATACCATCACCAGGTCGCTTAATTGCCAAATTATCAGTACTAAACTTTTCCCCTTCTTTTATGGCTACTTTAGCCACAATACTTTTTCTAGCTATTAGAATATTATTATTTTCAGAATTAGAGCAACGTTTGATACCATCTCCCATAGCCATTTCAATATTTCTAATGGCAGATACCATAGCTATTAATTCGTCTGGTTCTAGTGATGCTTTATGATCAGGGCCTTCCATATTCCTATCTAAGGTGAAATGTTTTTCGATAACTGTAGCACCCAGAGCAGCTGCGGCAATGGGTACTTCAATACCCAAAGTATGATCAGAATACCCAAACTTAATTTTAAAAGTATCTCCAATTGTTTCCATAGCTAGTAGATTAACATCTTCAATTGGAGTCGGGTATTGTGTGTTTGCATGTAAGACAGTTATATTCTCTTTATCAGTACCAGCAGCAATCAATATATTCAATGCATCATCAATTTCACTTAAATTAGACATTCCTGTTGACAAAATAATTTTCTTTTTTAAAGCACCAATCGTTCTTAAATAAGGCAAATTTGTAATTTCACCACTAGGGATTTTAAATATCTGTAACTTTAGATCGTTGAGCATTTTAATACTATCGTGATCAAAAGGTGTTGAGAGAAACATAATTCCCTTTTTCTTACAGTAATCTATTAATATATTATGAGTCTTTAAATCTAACTCTAACTTTTTTATCATATCAAACTGAGATTCTTTAGCATCTGTAGTCTTCTGCTGATAGGAAGCTTTTTTCGCTCCGACTGAAACTAAATTTTCTGTCTTAAACGTTTGAAACTTCACTGCATCTACTCCCGCATCATATGCAACATCTATCATTTTTTTTGCTAAATCAATATTTCCATTATGATTTACTCCAGCTTCGGCAATAATAAAAATTCTGTCCATTTTTGGCAGTTTATCTAATCTTTTTTAGTGGATTACCATAATACACTCCTTTCTCATCAATATTCTTAATAACCACTGATCCTATACCAATAGTTATATTACTAGCTATTGATATTCCATTCCTCAAAGTAGCCGAACTACCAACAAAAACATTATTATCAATTGTACAACTTCCATTAATATTAGCACCCGTAGAAATATGGCAATTATCACCAATGATTACATCATGCTCAATTAAAACCTTAGTATTTAAAATTGAATTTTTGCCAATTTCTGCTCCTGCATTCACCACAACATTGTGCATTATGATTGTACCTTCATCTATTCTAGCGTGTTTAGACACTTGTGCTTTTGGCGATGATATTGACGGCAATAATCCTCCGCCTGATTTTATTAACCTATATAGTTCTTCTCTTCGTTTCGGATTTCCCATATGTCCGAGAGTAATTAAAAAATTCAACTTTTTTGATGCCAGATTAGACAAGTCATCGTCATTTCCTATCACTTGATAGCCTAAAATTGTTTTACCAAGTTCTTCGGGCATATCAATTATGCCTTTAATCTTATAAAAACCTAAGGTCTCAATAACATCAATGCAAGATTTGCAATGCCCTCCACCTCCAACAAGTATTATTTCTGGCATAATTAATTATATTACATTTTACTATCTAAATATTTCCCAGTTTCTTTATGATCAAAATCTGGAATCAATTGATGAAAGAGATCCACAATTACATTTTTAGACCAATTCCCATTTTCTTTTAAACGAATAATTGTATTTGTAAACATATTTAAATCATCATCATCAAAGGTAAGTTTGTTTTTAATAATACCAAGATTATGAAATCGATCTAAGTCTAAAGTTTCTTTTTTAGTGAAAAATTCTTCAAAATCTTTTTCACCAGTAGTATCACTACTCGTAAAAAGACAAGGCCATTTATTACCGTTTTTCAATGATTTAGCTAAGGCTCTTGCTTCATCTTCGGTCTTACATAATATAGGGTCTAATCCTTTTTCTTTTAAATATTTTACAGCTATTTCCGAAAAAGTAATTAAGTGTAAATTCTCGCTTAGCTTAGGAAAGAAGATATCTCTATTTTCTCCAAAAATACATGACATTAAACATAATTGTCCGGATTCTTCAGGAATCACGAAATACCGTTTAATATCATTAGGAGCAACAATAGGTTGTTTCTTTTGTATACGTTTGTTAAAACCATGCAATAAAGAACCGTCAGAAAAAGCAACATTCGCAAAACGAGCCATAGAAACTTTAATATCTTGGCTTTTTCTATTAACAAACATCTCCATAATTCTTTTGGAAGCTCCCATCATGTTCACTGGGTTAGCTGCTTTATCGGTAGAAACACAGAAATATTTTTTAACCCCTTTATTAATACATTGTTGCAATGTCTTATCGGTGTTAAAAATATTTACATCGATCATACGCATCAAGGTAAATGGGTCTTTCTCACTCCGTACATGTTTCAAAGCGGAAAGATTTAATACATAATCATAATCACCATCAGATTCAAAAAAAGCATCATATTCTATTGAACCTATATCTAAAGCAAAAGTTCGAAAGTCTCCGTTAATATAGCCAAAATCACTACGAATATCTCGAACAAGTTCAACCATATTATTTTCGCTAATATCTACAACATGTAATTTTTCAGGGTTTCTTTTGAATATTTCCTTCGTGACTGCTTGTCCTATAGAACCAGCTCCTCCAAGAACTAGAAATTTAGAACTGGAAACTATTCGTTCTAATTCATTACTATGTGTATTAATATCCTGTATAAAAAGTTTTTTTGTTCTTCCAATAAGCTCTAACATGAATCTAATAACCTTTTATTAACTAATATATAAAACTAAATTTATCAATTGATTTTAATAATTATATCTTTTTTAAATACATATTTTTCTTATCAAATCCTATGATAATGAAATTACTTGTAAAATTATCTTTCCTTTTTTCATATTCTTTAATACTTATAATTAAATGAGAATCTATTTTAGCTGATTTTAAGATATATTCAAACTTTTTACCCTTTGGAAATCTATATCCAAGTTCTGCATTATTTGCTGAATAGTAATCTGTATAATAATAGTATATAGGATCTATGAATAAATATACATTGCTTTTAGGTGGAACAAATTTCATAATTTGTTCAGATTGAGCATGAGTAGAATTCAACATATTTTTCTTGTTAATTATTATTTTTATGGTATAAAATCCTGCTAAGATGGTGAAAACTAGAATTAAATTAAAAAAACTTAATTTAAATGATTTCAACTCATAATCATTTAACAATACTGCTAAGATAAATAATGTCCATGGCATAATAAGTAAATAATAATAAACATATGTAGAAAAAACCAAAACGGATAATGAACAACAAAAAGTAGCTAAAAAGAATAAAATATATTTGGATTTTGCTAATCTTTTATACGGTATAATTAAAATTGTATATGGTATAAATAAACAAAAAATCATTACTTTAATAAAATCATAAACAGATTGGCTTAATTTTAATCCAATCCCAGTATGTCCAACAACCGAATCCATATTAGACCTTCCCAATAATCTTAGCGTATAATTTGAAAAATCTACTTGCCCAGAATGTATAAAATATAAAACTGATAAGGTTATTAGAAAACCACTTATTAAGATTCCTGAGGCTTTTAAAGCTCTTTTAAATGAAAAAGTATAAAAGAAAAAGAAAAGAGTAGGTGCTATAATAAACAGTGCGTATTGCTTTGAATAGAAAGCTAAAAAAATTACAATTCCTGAAAAGAAGAATTTATTATGAAAAGTCAATAAAATTGAACCTAATATAAAAAATAATGTCACTGTCTCGAGATAAACGTAGGTTCCACCTAGCAATGCATAATAAAAAATAAAAAGTGATGAAATAAATATCTTAATATTAATTTTAATCTTCAACAGCGATAATATCTTATAAAATAAAAAAGTGTTTAGCGAGGAAATAACTAAAATTATTCCTAAGGCAAAATAATGAGCCTTAGATACCGCAATTAAATATGATAATCCATAAATATATATCCCCAATGGATTGTATTGAACATCCATCTCATAAAAACCGTAACCTCTTGTGTAGATGACTCAAGCAACAAACAAGTAGTATGCTCCATCTATACAAATAAAGGGATAAATAAAGGTAAAAAGACATAAGGTTAGAACAGAAAATAGAAGAGTAATAAAAAATATTCTAACATAATTCTTTGATTCTAA
>VAPK011011289.1_pt1 | contig 25363 bp, 22 predicted proteins | sample 3395031 | NCBI WGS metagenome assembly VAPK01 (sample SAMN08290443, study PRJNA428436) | hydrothermal vent metagenome | isolation source: Deep-sea hydrothermal vent chimney 1 | place: Pacific Ocean: Juan De Fuca Ridge
CACAACTTTTGTATTACAAAATAATTGAACACCACGCTTTAAAATTCTTGGGATCTGAACCTCTAAAGTTCCTTGTTTTGCTCCGGTGGTGCATCCTAAATTGCAAAAACCCTGTTGCTGACAATTTTTAGTGTTTATTTTTAAACGCTTTACAGGAATTGCAAGTTTTTCTGCACCTGTTTGAAATAATTGATTGTTTTGGTTATCCCAGCTTTTTGGTAATTCATGAACAGAAATATCTTCTTCAATTTCATCTAATGATTTTGTAACAAAGTCATCTGTTAAAAAATGTAAACCAAACTCTTTTTTCCAGTTTTCCATCACCTCTTTAGGTGGTCTAAATGAAACCCCAGTGTACATTGCCGAGCTACCGCCCAAGGTGTTTCCAGCAGCAACACCTATTTGTAGATTTTTTGTATGTACCGCTCCTCTGTTATAATAAAGAGCCGTCATATCAATTTCTCTCTGATTAAAACTCTCTTTGGTTCTATACGGACCTGATTCAAGCATAGCAATTTCTAGATCCGGATTTTTTCTAGTCAAATATTCAGTAAAAGTAGCACCTCCAACCCCTGAACCTACCACAACAACATCAAATGAAAGATTGTTCTTCATGATACTTGTGAATTTACCGGTCCGTCATAATGTATAGATGGCCAAACTTGCTCAATACTATAATAAGAGATCAATATCAATGAACGTAATCCAGTTAAACCAGCAACGATTTTACCAATGGGAAAGTTAAAAAGTTTGTCAATATACTTTTTTCTTTTATCAAAACTCAAATTGCTAAAAGATTTAAAATGATACACATAGCTCATTTTTTCAATTACCTGAACCAATAATTTAATTTTAATGGAAGAATCTTCTTCCAAACCATAAAACATCTGCTTGAAATTTTTAATAAAGGTATCTTTAAGAGATGTATTTTGATACATTTCAGGAACAATTACTTCTGCAAGAAGAATGATGTTATCTTTAAAATTCGGATTCATTTATTCTTTATTTTTCAAGCAAATGTCTTTTAACAGCTCTACCAATAAACCGAACTTTTTCCTTAAAACTGAATCTTGATAAATTTACTTTTACCACTCCTTTGGTCATCATGGTTTTTTTTGAATAATCAATATTAACATCTACAATTACAGGAATATCCTTTTCCACTTCCTTAAATGCTTTTTTTATAACAAGTTCAATCTCTACATCATTTTCCATTCTAAAATAAGCAGCTCCGGTAGCATCTGCAATTCCTTTGATATTGACATCACCAATGATCGTTGCAACTTTTCGCTTGAGCGGAATTTTTTGAAATTGTGATATTTGCCCAAGTTCTCCATCGTGAAAAACAAAATAAACCACTCCTTTTTTATAGGTTGCAGCAGTTAAAGTTTCCATACCGGTCATTAAAAATCCACCATCACCAACAATGCCAACCACTTTACTTTTCGGATTCATAAACTTAGTTCCGATAGCTGCCGGAACACAAAAACCCATACAATTAAAATCGGTTGGTGAAACAAAATGTCGGGAACGATTTACCGGTAACAATTCGGCTGCCAGATAGGTGTGTTTTCCATCATCTACAATAAAACGAGTTTCATCATCAGTGAATTTGGTCAAAGTTTCAAAAAAGAAACCTGGAGAAACTTTATTTTCTAACGGTTTTTGTTTCCATTGATCAAAATATTTTTTCTTTTCTTCTTTAATTGATTTTGCTAAAGCAGTACTGTCTTTCGTTTTATTATCGGATAGTTTTTTTAATTCCTCTACCAATAATTTCAAAGTTTCTGCAGCATCTGACTGTATACTAATTTTTGAAGGATAGTTTTTATCAAATACCTCTTTATTGATATCGATATGTACCAAGTTTTCAGGGACAGTTACTCCAAAACTCCCTGTTCCAATTTCTGAGAACCGCACTCCAACTGCCAGCATAGCATCACAATTTTTGAATGCTTTTTGTGAAGCAGGTACTGAATTCGGACCAAATCCAAAACCTGTATGCAAAGGATGTGAAGCAGGAAATGATGCTTTTCCCTGTAAGGTTGTACAAACCGGAGCACCTAGTATATCCGAGATCTGTTCTGTATATTTTGTAGCTTCAGCAGCTCCCCATCCCACATAAATTCCTGGTTTTTCAGTCTGGGACAACATTTTGGCAGCAGTTTTTATTTTTTCTTTATCTAAAACTGGAGTTTGGATATTCTTACTGTAGGGAATAAGCTTTTCCACTTCTCCTTTAAACATTTGAAACTCCATGGGTATCTCAATAAAAACAGGACCCGGCTCACCGGAAATAGCTATTTCATAAGCCTTATAAATGGTAGAAATAACCTCATCATGTGATTTAATTCTAAAAAAAGCCTTGGTAATCTCTTTTACCAAATTGCCCTGATCGAGTTGGTGTAATTGATAATGACGACCACTATCCTGACGTGTACCTCCTGAAAAGATCAACATAGGAATACCATCTAAAAAAGCCTCTCCAATTCCACTCATGGCATTGGTAGTACCAGCAGCCGGAACGATCATTAATGTACCGATACTTTTTGAAGTACATGATACTCCCAAAGCCATAAATGAAGCTCCTCCCTCATGGGTAACCAAAATTGGCTCAATTTTATCTGAATTGTTGAGTTCATCATACAATTCAATATTATGCACTCCCGGAATTCCAAAAGTGTATTTTACTCCTATTTGTTCTAAAGCATAAACTGCTAATTCTGCACCTGTTTTTTTCATAAGTTCACCCAACATCTCTCTATAAAAGACTTGTTTTTTATTTATTGTTTTATGTTACCTGCTCCATTTTTTACACCCCTAATCCCTCTCAAGAGAAAATATCAATGTATCAAAAATTGTATCTTATTTACTAGTAGAACCTTTCGACTGCGCTCAAGGAGACAATTTGAATTTACATTAAATTTCCAATTATTATTTATTCTACGTTAATTTATTTGCAATATGCTTTGCTGCCTTTTGGGCAGTAAAAATACAGGTTGCTAAAAAGGTTCCTTCCAAAGCTCTTTTACCATGTGAACCTCCACCACCAAAACCTGCTGCTTCACCAACAGCATATAAATTATCAAAAGCATTTTGTTCCCCCTTTACATTAGGGATACTTAAAACCTGAGAATTCAAATTGGTTTCTATTCCTCCCAAACTTTTTCTTGATAAAACAAATTCTCTTATCGCTATCAGGGGGTAATACTTTTTATTGTCTAATTTTTGTGGTTTTAGCGTTCGTTTTTTATCACCCGAATATTCTCTTGTTTGTTTTATTCTTCTGATCTGCTCATCATTCCATATATTTTTTCCTCTTTCAAAATTGGCATCGTAAGTTTGGATTGTGTTTTTTAAAGCTTCAACCGTCACATCATTTGTGTTTGTAGAATGATTCATTTTTTCAACCAGTTCTTCCACACTATTTGCGGTGATAAAATTTGGAGAATCTTTTTCTAAGGCTTTGATTAATTTTTTATTTCCTTTTAAGACTGAAAAGAGAAATTTAAATATTTTCTTTTCTTTGATACCCTCATTAAATTCAGAACCTGAGACTGCAAGTTCTTTATAAGCAATTTTTTTATTTAGAATTTGCCAGGAATACTGTTTTTCCTGCTCACATATTTTAGTAACCAGATAACGGGTATCAAATGCAGTTACCAACGGAACCGGCCCCATGCGTTCCCCTTTGAAATTAACCCATAAAGCCGATTTAGGTGGAACCAGACTCAAACCATGATTTTCTCTTTTTGGATAAGGGTGTGGAATGCCTGCTGCATAATTCCACATCAGATCTAAATTTTTAACATGACCTCCTAACTCATTTACTTTGTCATGGATCAAGCCATCTGAAAACTGATGAGAACCATTTAAAATATGTTTTGGCGGGGTTTTCCAGTCTTTATGCCAGTTTTCTCTTACCTTTTTCATGTTTCCATTGATACCACCTGTAGCAACTATAAATTCATGTGCCTGACAGGTAAAAGGAGTATTATCTTTTTCATTCAATCCCGACAGGGAAATAATTCTTCCCTTTTCCTTTCGGAAATCTTCTGCTTTATGCTGAAATATGACTTGTAAATTGGAGTAATTTTTATTCGATTTCAAATTTTTGATCAAAGCTTCTATCAAACCATGTCCGGTACCCCAAACCATGTGAAATCTGGGAACCGAGTTTCCGGGTTGATGCAAACCTCTTTCTACCCAGTGTACTATGGGGAAAAAACCAACTCCTTTATCACTTACCCAGTCGTAAACTTTTTGGGTAGACTCTAAAAATGCATTTGCCCATTTTTTACCCCATTCTTCTTTCTGATCAAATTCAGCAAATGAAAACCAGTCTTTTTTTGCCTGAACAACAGTATCTTTGATTTTTGAAAATCGTTGTTGTTTTGAGTTGATAAAGAACATCCCCCCAAAGGATTCTTTGGCCAGTCCGCCAAAATTTTCTTCGAGATCCCGTTCAATAATGATTACTTTTTTATTGGCATTTAACAATTCAATTGCTGCCGTAATTCCGGATATACCTCCTCCAATAATAACAATATCAGAGTTGTAATTATACTTTTTCAAAAACTTATTGTTTAATATTGCTTAAATATAAAAAAAGAATCCCAACCTCTAGCAATTCAATCCTGATTATTAAAAATCAGTTTACATGATTTCAGTCAATTAGATAAAAAATTAATGCTTATGCGGAATTCCTTTTATATGTAGTGCCAGATGATCCTCATTATCTTCTGTATTAATCCAGCCAAAATTAGCATCTGATTTTGCATCTAACTGATCAATATAAGGTTTAATATCCAGTAATGGCGTACCATCAAAGGCATCAATTCCCGTAATATATATAATATTGTTAATTATTTTTTTAATTTTCACAACACTAATTCCAATAGGATTTGGTCTATTGGGACTTCTGCTGGCAAAAACACCAACACCTTGTTGATTTGCCCAAGGAGGAGAGATTATCATCTTATTATTTCTCATCACTTTATCAAGATAATAAATAACATATATATACTTAAAACCATCCAATAAGTGCAAACCCTTTACAAAATTTTTATCTACAACTATTTTAAATTCCCCCTGATCATTATCCGAAGTTTGATGAGGTGCTTTATTCTTATAAGGGGAATGAATAATACCTATACTGCTAAATGTAAATAGATTACCGGAGTTATCATTCATTCATTTATATCAATTTAATTTTGATTGATACCATTCTCTAATTCATCAATCTCCCCCATCTGTTTTAGCAGTTCAAAAGTTTTTGCTGCCTCTTCTTCATCCACAACACTTATTGCAGCACCAACATGTACCAGTACATAATCTCCTACATTTGCTTCTGGAACCAGGGTTAAACTCACATCCTTAATGATTCCATCAAAAGAGACTCTACCAGTTCGGAATGTTTCATCCAATTCGGCTGTTATTTCAATTAATTTTCCGGGTATTGATAAACACATTTTATTCCTAATTATAAATTATTATTTATGAATTGTCATTTCCACGAAAGTGGAAACCTCATCATTAATTCCTTAACTCTAGTTCGCTTTTAACCATTCATACCACTGTTCCATACCTTCTCCTGTAGTAGCCGAAACTTCAAAGAATATTAAATTAGGATTTACCTGTAAGGCATATTCTTTTGTTTTTTTAACATCAAAATTTAAATAAGGTAAGAGGTCTATTTTATTAATGATACAAACGTTCGAACTGTAAAACATATCCGGATATTTGATCGGTTTATCTTCTCCTTCTGTGGTACTGATAATAACAACCCTTTTATTTTCACCAAGGTCAAACATAGAAGGACAAACAAGATTTCCAACATTTTCGATCATCAAAATGGAATTATCTTTTATATCCATTTTTTTAACGGCATCATAAACCATATCACTTTCCAAATGACAACCTTTACCTGTATTTATCTGTATTACAGGAATTTGCAATGCGTCAATTCTATTAGCATCATTTAAGGTTTGCTGATCACCTTCAATCACATAAAAATCCATTTCTCCTTTAAGATCTGCTAAAGTTTTTTCCAATAGAGAGGTTTTACCCGATCCTGGTGAGCTCACCAAATTAATAGCGAAAATACTCTTTGCATCAAAATAACCACGGTTTCTTGCCGCCATTACATCATTATGCTGCAAAATATCCTTTTCAACTTCCACAATTGTTTTGTGATGATGATCATGCGTATGGTCATGGTCATGAGAATGGTTATGCTCGTGATCATGATGCTGATGAGCTTCATGCTGATGTATCTTGATTTCTCCCGGACTAAGGATACTTACTTTACTATCTTCGCTTCCACAACCACAGGTTCCACACATAATGATAAGTTTTATTTATTCAAAGATAGGAAATTAGAAATAATAACTATGAAATTTCACCAATCAAATTACAGTTATGAAACCGGTATTACAGACTTATACTCTGACATGCTCTTTTCAAAATATTCCTTCGCTTTTTTAAAATTAAGTTTGGCTATTTCACTCAAACCAGTTTCCAGATTCCATTGATCACCCAAAATTCCAAAAATAAAAGCTTTCGGCCGATGGTTATACAAATTTTCTGTTAGGTATAAAATAGTTTCCGGAGCAAGTTCATGGGTACTAAAACCATATTTGGAAGAAGGCTTACATTCCTTTAAATAGAACCCTTCTTTTAATTCATTTTTTACTGCATCTACAAAGATCACTGTTTGATAATTACTAATCAATTCAGCATCTTCAATTTGTAGCTGGTATCGATATTCCAAATCCAGATAAACAAATTTCTTTTCTCTTAAAAAATCTAAAAATAACCAGCCTAGTCCGTCATCCTGCCGACCCGAATTTCCAATTCCTATGATAATTGTTTTCCCTTGGTTCATATATCCTTTTTAAATATTATTTATCTTCAGTCCTTTCGGAATAATAAAATCAATTTAATTCTTTTAACTCCTTTTTAGATCGATCAAATTACCATAATGGTCAAACAAAGAAATCTCCAAAGGCATTTGCCCAATCGCATGAGTGGCACAACTCAGACATGGGTCATATGCTCTGATAGCAACCTCCACCTGATTCATCATACTTTCGGTAATTTTTGCTTTGCCATCCATTACATTATTAGCTACCCATTTAACTGCCTGATTCATCGGTTCGTTGTTATGTGTTGTAGATACGATCAGATTACAACGGGTAATTCTGTCTTTATCATCCACTTCATAATGATGAATCAAGGTACCTCTTGGCGCTTCAATAATTCCTATTCCTTCTTTACGTCTTTTTCCTTTTCTAATCAAATCATTGCTTAAAATATCATCATCTTCCAGAAGCTCTTTCATCATCTCGGCACAATGTAAAATCTCAATTAGCCTTGCCCAGTGGGTGTACATAGTCTTATTATTGGTTTTACCATTGGTTGCCGCTAAAAAAGCAAGTCTTTCAAATGCAGCTAAAGGTGTTGAAATACCTTCACTAACATTTAAACGTGCCAATGGCCCCACCCTGTTCCAGCCATTTTCCCTGCCTAAATGTTTTAAATATGGAAATTTCAAATATGTCCATTTTTCAACTCCTTCATAGAAATAATCCTGATAATCATCATTTTCAATATCATTTAAGGTAATATTTCCATAGGCATCAATAGCTCTTAAATGACCATCGTATAATTCTAAAAAGCCATTCTTTTTATTGACCAAACCCAGATGTCCGGAAGGATATTCAGCAAATGTATCCAGCCAGTTAGCATTTTTAGAATGGTAAATCTTTATAAAATTAAGTATTTCTTTTGACCATTCGATCATGGCTTCAATAGAGGGGATATCCTTACCGTTTAAAAAATAATCACGTTCTTTTGCGGTTACTCTTTTGTGTACTCCACCAGGTGACGCCGAAATTCCATGGATACGTTTTCCAGCGATCATTTTAATAATTTCCTGTCCGAATTTTCGCATTAAAATTCCCTTTTTTGCCAGTTCAGGATATTCCATAGCAACTCCTACAATATTTCTTTTGGTTGGTGCTGCATCAAATCCAAACAGCAGATCTGGTGAAGCCAGATAGAAAAAGTGCAAAGCATGTGACTGAAATATTTGTCCATAATGTAATAATTTCCTAATCTTTTGTGTTGGAACGGAAAGATCTTCCGGTTCTAATCCTACGATTTGATCTATCGCTTTAGCAGCTGCCAAATGGTGGCTAACAGGACATATTCCGCATAAGCGCTGCACCAGAACAGGCGCTTCCCAATAAGGATGTCCCTGAATGAATCGTTCAAACCCCCTAAATTCAACAATATGGAAAAAGGAATCTTTTACCTTGTTGTTTTCGTCTAAATGAATGGTTACCTTACCATGTCCTTCTACTCTTGTTACGGGGTCAATTACAATTTTAGTACTCATAATCAATCAATTTAATCGTATTTAAATTCTTCATGTGCAATAGGAAATTCTTTACCAAGTAAGATACTTTTAACCACTTTCCAAATATGGTTTGCATTGGGCGGACAGCCAGGAATGAAATAATCAATTTTCACTACTTCATTACATGGATAAACATTGTTTAGCAGCTTGGGAATATCTTCATGATTTGGAATTACATTTGCTCCAATTTCACTGGTTACTCCATGAATATAAGCCTCTTCCAAACATTCTTTAAGAGGAACAAAATTTCGCATGGCAGGAATTCCTCCCATAATAGCACACTCACCAAAACCAATTAAAATATCACATTTTTTTCTGAATTCTTTCAATACCTCAACATTCTCTGAATTTGCACAACCACCTTCAATCAAACCAACATGACAGCGTTTGCTGAATTTCTTAATATCAGTTAAAGGCGATTTATTAAACTCTACAATTTCCAGTATATCCAGCAATTCTGTATCAATATCCAAAAGCGACATATGACAGCCAAAACAACCGGCAAGAGAAGTTGTAGCAACTATAAACTTCTCTTTTTCTTTTAGATACGTTCCGTTTTCGTTTAACGGAGATTTTTTCATTTTCCCGAGAAGATCATATTTTCTTTCGCCAAATGGTTCTTCATAGATCATTCCTTTTATCAGAATTGCACCAACCGGACATAAATTCATCGCATGAATTGCCTGGGCTTCTGTTAATTCTTGCTCCTGTTCATAATCAATATGTACACGGGTTTTTACGCCTCTGTGTACAAACGCAAACACATCTTTCCCTTCATCTGTTTTTACCTCTTCCACGCAGCGTTTACAAAGAATACACCTGTTCGATTCCATGATCATTCTTTGCGGATTGAAATCAACCATTTTATTACTAAAAACATGTGGGAATCTGGTATAAGTCAAACCCATATCGTAGGCAAGATTCTGCATATCACAGTTTCCACTTTTTTCACAGGTAGGACAAAAGTGATTTCCTTCGGCATACAACATTTCAATGATTGCTTTTCGCGTGTCTAAAAGTTCCACTGTGTTTATTTCTACTTCCATTCCTTCCTGCACTTTTGTGGTGCAACTGGTTGTGAATTTACCGTTTACCATTACTGTACAAATTCGACAGGTTCCCAAAGGTGGATTTACTTCATGAAAATGACATAAGGTTGGTATATATATTCCCTGTGCTTTTGCAGCATCCACCAGGTTTTTACCTTCAGAAACCTTGTATTGCTTACCGTCAATTTTTATATTCACTAAATCATCCATAAGTAGTTTCAATTTCATTAATAATGTCATTGTAATTCTCTGTTGCTTTCTTAAGATCAAAAGATCTATTGTACTCAGTGTTTTTTGTAATCTTAGACTGGAAAACGTCGGGGAATTTTTTCATGGCACAAAGCATTGCAGTTGAGGACATTTGCCCCAAACCACATCTACTGGCAAGTTTGATTATTTTACCCCACTCTTTGATGTCATTCAGATCTTTTTGCTCGGCATTACCCAGTAAGAATTTCTGGATTTTTTTCTTTAATAAATAGTTGCCAGTTCTGCATGGAACACAAATTCCACACGATTCTTCCACAAAGAAATTATTGACATTCTTTAATATCTGCAATAGATTCCTTTCTTTACTAAAGGTCATAAATGAACCGCCGCTTCGAATACCCACTGCACTTATTTTTTTAGCATATTCGATAGGGTCTTCGGAATTAAATTTTATCTGTTCTGCCAGTAAATTCTCACCGGATATTTCTCTGTCAAAATCTGCCGGAGAGAGACATTCGCCTGAATAACCATTAAAAAGTATAAAATGAGGATCATTTGCACCAATGAGACTTAAAAAGTCTCTTAACTTCATGCCCCATTCAATCTCATAAATTCCGGGTTTGGCACAATCACCTGATACACTTATTAATTTTGTTCCCGGAGTTTTTTCTGTACCAATTTGCAACCAGTTTTCTACACCCATTTCAAAAATTCGCGGAACAGCACATAAAGTCTCTACATTATTTACCAGAGTCGGCTTACTTAAATAACCTTTTTCAACCGGGAAATATGCTTTGATACTTGGCTCTCCTCTTTTCCCTTCCATGGAATGGATCAGAGCAGTTTCTTCACCACACACATATGCACCAGCTCCTAAATGAATGGAAATTTCAAAATTAAAGTTATCAATACCCAGAATATTATTTCCCAATAAACCTTTCTGTTTAAAATCTTTAATTCGTTTTTCAATTTTATCTTTCAAATAAGCGTATTCTGCACGTAAATAAATAAATCCTTTTGTTGCACCAACAGCAAATCCTGCAATAGCCATTCCTTCAAGGAGCAAACCGGGATGCCTGTTCATTAAAACCCTGTCTTTAAAAGTTCCGGGCTCTCCCTCATCTGCATTACAAATCACAAATTTCTGACTGGCATTATTGTTTTTACACAATTGCCATTTCAGTCCTGTTGGGAAAAATGCACCCCCTCTTCCGGCAAGTTTAGATAGCTTAACCAAATCAATAACCTTATCGGGATTCATTTTTTTTAATCTTTTCAAAGCGGCACCCGGAACATTATTTTTAAAGAAAACTGTTTTATCTTTTACAGGTGTATATTGTATATTATTTTTGGGAATCTTACACAGTTCTTCCAATTTTTCTCCTTTTCGGAGTTTAGCAATGATATTTTTAACTTTAGTGGCAGTTAAATCGGTAAAGGCATTAAAATTAATCAAAGCTGAAGTTTCCTGATCACTTAAACCAATACATGCCGTTTCAAATAATCCAAACATTTTATCCTCAGAAACCTGCCCAAAATCAACTCCCACTTCTTTTTCAAATGCTTTTTTAACCTCATCATAATTCTTGTATTTTGATACAATAGAATTATTCAAATAGATAGTATATTTACCAGCATGTTCACGGTGATAAAAATGATAAAAAGAGATAACACCTTCCAGTTCCATACGTGAAATATGAAATTCATTTGAGATCTTTGTCATGTCATCTCTGCTGATAAATCTTCGTTTTTTTTGAATGTCCCATAAAACATTCATTAAGGTAGTTTTCAATGGAGGCTTTTGTAATGTTTTCATAATGATTTTATCTGACATTATTTGTATCAAATGTAACATATAGAAAATATATAATAAATGACATTTATCAGTAAATAAAAAATAATTATTCCTCCGTTAAAACGATAAAATATTGATATTTAGATAGTAAAAACCACTAAAAATAAGAAGATCAGGAAACTTCCAAAGATTTTACTCTTAATTCTTTTCCCTGAAGAATTCCTTTTAAAAAGCTATTGCAAACCGGACAGGCGTCAAAAACATTTTTCAGCTCGAAAATCGTATCACAATCCAGACATTTACCCTTGGCTTTTACAATTACCGTGTTCTTTTTTGCATGTTCAAGAACAGTATCCTTCACAGCAGCAGGCCAAACAAAGTCGAGTGAATCAAATTCAATACCAGCCAGAGTACCAATTTCAAGTTCGATCAGATCTACTTTTTTGGCATTTGCTTTTGCAGTTTCCTCCTCAGCAATTTTAACAATCCCTAAGGCAATAGATAGTTCATGCATTTTATAAGATTATAATTCTCAAATGTAGTAAAACAGTCCTGAAAAACACAATAATTGCCATTCAATTCAAATACACAAACCGCTAATTGTAATACATATAACTATTTTTAATACTTCTAAATTAGTCAAACCATGATTTTTATCACCTTTTTTAAATCAAAAAGCCGATAACTTAACAGTCTGATAATAAAATACATACTTATTTAATCAAAATATGCATTATGAATCACAATTCTAAAAAAGAGGATACCTATTATGAAAGCATCATAAAAAAAGGTTATTCCCGCAGGGATTTTATGAAATTTGCTACTGCAATTACAGCATTTATGGGATATGAATCTACGATGGTTTCTCAGGTTGTAAAAGCATTAGAGACCAAAAGAAGAATTCCTGTTATCTGGGAACATTTTCAGGAGTGTACCGGTTGTTCTGAATCATTTATTCGTTCAGATCATCCGCTACTTGCCGACCTCATATTAGATAATATTTCTCTGGATTATACAGATACCCTGATGGCAGCCGCTGGTCATAATGCCGAAGAAGCCAAACAGGAATCAATGAAAGAGAATTATGGAAAGTATATTCTTGTAGTGGAAGGTGCCATACCAACAAAAGATGATGGTGTTTATTGTACAATTGCCGGAAGAACTGCTGTTGAGATTTTAAAAGAATCTGCTGCAGGTGCTGCTGCCATTCTTACTTTTGGTAGCTGCTCTGCCTGGGGAGGAGTGCAGGCTGCATATCCAAACCCTACAGGATCTGTTCCTGTAGATGCCATTATAAAAAATAAACCAATTGTTAGAATACCCGGCTGTCCGCCTATTGCAGAGGTAATGACAGGGGTTGTTGTTCATTATGCCACATTTGGAGTACTTCCAGAGCTAGATTCACTTGGTAGACCAAAACAGTTTTATGGGAAAAGGGTACACGACAGCTGTTATAGAAGACCCAACTTTGATGCAGGATTATATGCAGAAAGTTATGACAGTGAAGAAGCAAAAAAAGGATATTGTCTTTATAAATTAGGTTGTAGAGGCCCTGTTACCTATAATGCCTGTGGAACAATGGAATGGAATAATGGTGTGAGTTTCCCTATCAAATCTGGTTATCCTTGTATTGGTTGTAGTGAAGATAATTTTTGGGACAATGGACCATTCTCTGAAAGACTAACCAATGTACCGGGAATGGGTATAGAAGCAACTGCTGATAAAATTGGTAAAATTGTATTAGGGGCTACAGTCGCCGGAGTTACCGGTCATGCAATTCTTACAAATCTTGCTAAGAAAAAAGAAATGAAAGCAGCCCATAAAATGGCAGATGAAAATAAAAAACGTATTAAAGAATAAAACTAACAACATATATTATGGCAAATAGAATTGTAATAGATCCAATAACCAGAATAGAAGGACATTTACGTGTAGAGGCAGAAATAAAAGATGGTAAAGTTGTAAATGCATATTGTTCCTCCACTATGGTTAGAGGAATGGAAAAAATTGTTGAAGGAAGAGACCCAAGAGATGTCTGGGCCTTTGTTCAAAGAACCTGCGGTGTTTGCACAACAGTACATGCCATAGCTTCCATCCGTTCGGTGGAAGATGCACTGGGAATTGTAATACCCCCAAATGCCGAGCTGGCTCGTAACATAGTTACTATTTCGCATGCTATGCAGGATCATGTTGTCCATTTTTATCACTTACACGCATTGGACTGGGTTGATATAACACAGGTTCTAAATGCTGACCCTAAGGCAACATCCACGCTGGCACAAAGTATTTCAAAATGGCCAAAAAGCTCTCCCGGATACTTTTCGGATGTAAAAAAACGAATCAAAAAATTTGTGGATAGTGGACAGTTAGGAATATTTGCTAAAGGTTACTGGGGTCACCCTGCCATGAAGCTGCCTGCAGAAGTTAATTTATTAGCAGTTGCACATTATTTGGAAGCATTGGAATGGCAAAAAGAGATTGTTAAAGTGCACACCATATTAGGCGGTAAAAATCCTCATCCTCACTTTTTAGTTGGTGGAATGGCATCAGCATTAAATCTTAGTGATGCAGGTGGATTGAATATTGAAAAACTTGCCCACATCAGCAAGCTTTTAAAAGAAGCTCATACATTTGTAAATGAGGTTTATATTCCAGACCTATTAGCAATTGCTTCCTTCTATAAAGACTGGGGTGCTATTGGTGGTAGTAAATTCAATAATTACTTGTCTTATGGAGATCTCCCAACAGGTAATTACGGAAATAAAGATAGTTACAAATGGCCTCAGGGAGTTATTTTAAACGGTGATCTTACAAAAGTACATCCTGTTGACCTTGAGAATACAAGTGAAATTCAAGAGTTTGTGAATAAGTCTTGGTACGACTATAGTGCAGATGATGATGCTGGATTACATCCGTATGACGGCGAAACAAACATCAATTATTCCGGACCAAAACCTCCATATGATTATCTGGATGTGGACAAAAAATACAGTTTTGTTAAAACACCAAGATGGCAAGGTAAACCAATGGAAGTTGGGCCATTATCAAGAATGCTTATCGGTTATGTAAAAGGTATTCCTGAGTATAAAGAAATTGTTGATTATGCTCTTAAAACTCTGGATGTTCCTGTTACCGCTCTTTTATCTACTTTGGGTAGAACAGCAGCTAGAGGATTGGAAACAAAATTACTAGCCGACTGGGGATTAGAATTTTTCGATCAATTATTAGCTAATATAAAAGGTGGAGACACCCGAATGGCAAATTCAGAAAAATGGGATCCTACCACATGGCCTGCTGAGGCAAAAGGAGTGGGTTATATGGAAGCACCAAGAGGAGGTTTGGCTCACTGGATTAAAATAAAAGATAGAAAGACAGAAAATTATCAGATGGTTGTACCAACCACTTGGAATGCTGGACCACGAGATCCAAAAGGACAAATGTCTGCTTATGAATCTGCTTTAATTGGCACTCCAATTGCAGATCCTAATAATCCAGTAGAGATTTTGAGAACGGTTCATTCATTTGATCCTTGTTTGGCCTGTGCCGTACATTTATATGATGAACATGGTAAAAATATTAGTCAAGTTCAAATAGGAGGTGCTTGTAGTATTTGATATTATCATAATAAAAATTAACAGAAAATGACAGCAATAACGTATAATTACAAAAGAGTCTATGTTTGGAGTCTTGTGGTTCGATTTTTTCACTGGACTACTGCATTTTCCACAATAATTTTAATTATTACAGGATTTATTATTGCGGATCCTCCTGCAATTACTCAAAATTTAGAAGCAACTAATTCCTACTGGTTTGGATATATAAGAGCCATCCATTTAATAACTGCATTTATACTGGTGGCAGTTGTGATATTTAGAATATACTGGGCCTTTGTTGGTAACCGATTTGCAAGCTGGAGAATTTTTATTCCTTTCACAAAAAAAGGTATGGCTAATATTTGGCATGTGATGAAAGTTGATATTTTGCTAATGCCAGATAAAGAACATGATCTTTCAAATATTAGTATTGGGCATAACTATTTGGCGGCATTTTCATATTTCCTTATGACCTTGTTGTTTATTTTACAATTTTCTACTGGATTTGCTTTAATGTCTCCAACTTCCGACTTTTGGTTTACCAATATGTTTGCATGGATCATTCCATTTTTTGGAGGAGATATTCTGGTAAGATATATTCATCATCTTTCTACCTGGTTCTTTATGACCTTTGTAGTGATTCATGTATATCTCGTTTTATATCATGATTATGTTGAAGGACGAGGAGAAGCATCTTCTATGATTAGTGGTTACAAATTTGTACGGTCAGAAAGATTTAGAAAACCAAGAACAGAAGACAAGGATAATTTAAACGATGAAAAACAAGAATAGCCTATGATCTCAGATGATGTAATGGAACTTCAAAAACTATTTTATCAAACACATGATTATTTGAACAGTGAAAAAAAAGATAAAATACTGGTTTTGGGAATTGGTAATTATCTAATGGGAGATGAAGGTGTTGGAGTTCATTCTATACACGCATTAAGCAGAATTGAATTACCTGATAATGTGGATATTATGGATGGTGGCACGGGGAGTTTTGACCTGATGCCTATTCTATCTCAATATCCTTTGGTTGTTTTTATAGATGCTACAATGGATTCGCGACCTGCAGGAACTATCGATGTAATTTATCCAAAGTTTGCAGCTGATTTTCCTACGGTACTTTCTGCACATGATGTTGGTTTAAAAGATATGATCGATGCTTTGGAGTTTCAGGATCAGTTACCAAAAATTATTCTTTTAACCGTTTCCATCAAGGAAATGATTCCGATGACCATCAAATTAACAGATGAAGTGCAAAAAAGCATCCCAAAAGTAACAGAAAAAATAGTAGAAATATTAAAAATATTTAAAATAGAAAATTAAATGATGAAAGGAACTAAAACAGAACAAAACCTGCTGAAAGCATTTGCAGGTGAATCACAGGCAAAAATGCGATATGAATTTTTTGCCAAAGTAGCCGGAAAAGAAGGGTATAAACAAATTGAAGCCATTTTTTTAGAAACAGCCAATCAGGAAAAACAACACGCTAAAAGATTCTTTAATTTTTTAGAAGGTGGAGGCACTGAAATTACTGCCACATATCCTGCTGGAATTATTGGAACTACTAAAGAGAACTTAAAGGCTGCAGCAGAAGGTGAAAATGAAGAATGGACAGATCTATATCCGGAATTCGCAAAAATTGCAGAGGAAGAAGGTTTTAATAAAGTTGCCACTGCCTTTAGAATGATTGCAAAAGTAGAAGCAGAACACGAACGCAGATATTTGAAATTATTACAGAACCTATCCGAAGACAAAGTGTTTATCAAAGATGGCAAAGTATGGTGGAAATGTATCAATTGTGGTTATGTGTACCAAGCAGAAAAAGCATTAAAAACATGTCCTGCCTGTTTACACCCAATTGCATATATGCAAATAAGAGAAGAAAATTACTAGTAAATAAATTTCCAGAATTTAACTGACAAAATGGAGTTAAAAGCTTATTCAATTTTTTGGGTAAGCTTTTTTATTTTTCTTAAATTAGTCCAATCTAAAATTGGTAATCAAATGCTTAAAACAGTTAAAATTGAGATCTCCGGCAGAGTTCAAGGAGTTGGTTTTAGGCCTTATATTTATACTTTATCTCAAAAAATCAATGTTAATGGAACGGTATCAAATAATGAAAATGGGGTTATAATTTACCTTACGGGAAGTGATAAGAATATACAGCTTTTTTACACAGAACTCATTCAGTTTCCACCTCCGGTTTCTCAAATTAAAGAAAGCAAAATAGAAGAAATATCATTTCAGGACTTCCATAATTTTCAAATTGTTCCCTCCATAAAAAGAGGTAAATTGAATCTTTCTCTTACCCCTGATTTTGCTATTTGTGAAACTTGTAAAGAAGAAATAGCAGATAGCAATAACAGGAGATTTTATTACCCATTTACAACCTGCGTTAATTGTGGTCCACGTTGGGCAGTCACAAAAACATTTCCTTTTGAAAGGGAAAACACTAGTTTGCAATCCTTTAAAATGTGTGATTCTTGCTATGAAGAATACACAGATCCTTCCAACAGGCGATTTCATTCTCAAACCAATTCCTGTCAAAACTGTGGAATCACAATTTCTCTACACAAGTCAGATGGTTCACAAATAAACATTCCGCTATATGAGATCTTTAAAGAAGTTGCAGCTTTGATCAAAAAAGGAAAAATCATTGCCATAAAAAATACAGGAGGCTATTTATTATGCTGCGATGCCAATAATAAGGAAATCATCAAAAAATTAAGAAAAAGCAAAAAAAGACCTCGCAAACCTTTTGCTGTTTTATACCCATCACTACCTTTATTAGAATTGCATTTATCACTTAATAAACAGCAAAGAAAAGCATTAAAATCTACCGAAAGACCAATTGTTATTTTACAAAAAAAGGATTTTAAAGGAGACTTGGCTTTCGCTGAATTGATTCCAGGTTTGAACCAAATCGGAATCATGTTACCATATTCCGGAATTTTACAGCTTTTAGCTGAGGAGTTGAAAATTTCAATCGTTGCAACCAGTGGTAATTTACATGGTTCACCCATCATAAGCAACAATGAACAAGCGGAAAAGATTCTTAGCGGAATTGCAGATTATTTTATGCACCATGATCTTGAAATCACCAATCCCCAAGATGATTCTGTGGTGAAATTTAGTGCAAAATACCAGCAAGAAGTTTTGTATAGACGCTCGAGAGGTTACGCTCCTAATTATTTTAATTTCAAAGATAAAACAAATGAAAAGATCATGGCAATGGGCGGCGGATTAAAAAGCACCATTGCTTTTTTACCAAACGATCATCTATATATCAGTCAGTACTTGGGTAATCTGGAACATTATGATGTTTATGAACGATTTGTAAAAATAACCAATTATTTTACCGAGTTGTTCGAAGAGAAGCCTTCTGTTATTCTAATCGACAAACATCCCGGTTATCAAAGCACGCAATATGGTAAGGAAATTTCTAAAAAATGGCAAACAGATCTGATTTCCATTCAACACCACAAAGCACATTTTGCAGCTATTTTAGGAGAGCATCACTTATTCAATTGTAAAGAAAAAGTCCTGGGGGTTATCTGGGATGGAACCGGTTATGGTGATGATAAAAATATATGGGGTGGTGAATTTTTTACTTTTCACAAAAATGAAATAGATCGTTTGACACATTTTGCATATTTTGACTGGCTTGCAGGAGATAAAATGTCCAAAGAACCCCGATTATCCTTATTTTCCTTAGCGGATGATGAAGTAGAAAATCATATTGTTGGTAAATTTTCAAAAAATGAAATAGCGATATACAAATCCATAAAAAAGAAAAATAAGCTTAAAACTTCCTCTGTAGGTAGGTTATTTGATGCTGTTGCTTCCTTATTGGGTATTTGTGATATAAACACCTACGAAGGAGAAGCTGCTATCCTACTAGAGAATCAAATAACAAATTACGACCTAAACAAATGCAAAAATTATCATGAATCTTTTATAGATGGTGTAATTGATACGAAATCCATTTTAAAAAATATTTTTTCCGACTATAAATCTAGTGTAGATAAACAGGAAATTATTCAAAGTTTTTTATATACTTTGACCCTCTTAATTTTCAAAATTGCAAGACAAAACAACATACAAAAAATAGCAATGAGTGGTGGTGTTTTTCAAAATACTGTTTTGATGGATATGCTAAAAGAATTAAGTGGAAAGGAGTTCAAATTATTTTTTAATCATAACTTAGCACCTAACGATGAAAATATTTCATTTGGTCAATTGATGTATTATTTACACTTTATTGATTTTTCAAATAAATAAGAAAAGAATTGAAATACCTTAGTGAATATAGAAATTTAGAAGCCACAAAAAAGGTGCTGCAGGAAATTGAAAACACCATAAACAAACCTTGGAATATCATGGAAATATGTGGTGGTCAGACCCATAGCCTAGTGAAAAATGGAATTATAGATTTACTCCCTGAAAAGGTAAGGATGATTCATGGTCCGGGATGCCCCGTTTGTGTAACACCTCTGAACTTGATTGACAAAGCAATTGAATTACTGGAAAACGGTATCATTGTTTGCTCTTTTGGAGATATGATTCGAGTTCCGGGATCCAAAAAGAGTCTACTGGAAGCCAAAGCAAATGGAGGTGATCTGCGCATTTTATATTCTCCATTGGAAGCAGTAAATATTGCAAAACAAAATCCTGATAAAGAAGTTGTTTTCTTTGCTGTGGGTTTTGAAACTACAGCACCTGCCAATGCACTTTCTGTACTGCATGCCCAAAAAGAGAATGTTACAAATTATTCCATTCTGGTTTCTCATGTTTTGGTTCCTCCTGCCATGGAAGCTATTTTAGATGATGAATTCAGCAATATTGATGCCTTTTTAGGAGCAGGTCATGTATGTGCGATCATGGGATATAAAGAATATTACCCTCTAGCCAAAAAATACAAAATACCCATAGTAATCACAGGATTTGAACCTCTGGATCTGGTACAGGGAATTTTATTTGCAGTAAAACAACTCGAAAAAGGAGAACACAAAGTTGAAAATCAATATAGCAGAATTGTAAAAGAAGAAGGAAATCTTGCGGCAATAAAAGTAATTCAGACAGTTTTTGAAGTTGGAGACAGAGAATGGCGTGGCATTGGTAAAATACCTAACAGTGGTTACCAGTTAAGAAAAGAATTAGAAAATTTTGATGCAGAGAAAAAATTTGGCATTGGCAATATAAAAGTGCCTGAAAATGCCTTGTGTATAGCAGGTGAAATTCTAAAAGGTATCAAAAAACCAAACCAGTGTAGTCAGTTCGGAAAAACCTGTACTCCTGTAAATCCTTTGGGAGCACCAATGGTTTCATCCGAGGGAGCCTGTGCGGCATATTATCATTATTCAGACAATTTAATGACATCAAAATAAATGGGAAAAGAAAATTTAGGATTCGACACAATCAATCTGGGTCATGGCAGTGGCGGTATTATGACCAGAGATCTGCTGGACAGCATCATTTTTAAAACTTTTAGCAATCCTTATTTAGATGCTAAACACGACGGCTCCATCGTGAAATTTGAAGGTAAGGTTGCCATATCAACAGATAGTTTTGTGATTTCCCCAGTATTTTTCAAAGGAGGAAATATTGGTAATCTGGCAGTTCATGGTACTGTGAATGATGTTGCCATGTGTGGTGCAATTCCAAAATATTTATCACTTGCCTTTATCATTGAAGAAGGTTTAAGAATTGACGACTTTATTAAAATAGTGAATTCCATTAAAGAAGCTGCTGACATTAGTGGCGTTCAGATCATTACCGGTGATACGAAAGTGGTGGAAAGAGGCAAAGGAGATCAAATTTTTATCAATACAACTGGTTTTGGTGAAGTACACCCAAAAGCAAATATTGATGTAAACAGAATTAAGGCTGGTGATAAAATAATCATCAACGGGAATCTGGCCCAACATGGTATGGCAATTATGTCACAAAGGGAAGGACTTGAATTTGAAACAACCATTGAAAGTGACTCTACCAATCTAAATTTTTTGGTTAGTGATCTACTGGATGAATTTGGGGAGGATATACATTTATTCAGAGACCCAACCCGAGGTGGACTGGCAAGTGTTTTATCGGAAATCGCTACAGATATAAATCTGGGTGTTGAAATATTTGAAAATAGAATTCCATTGGAAAAACAAGTTGCTGCCGCTTGTGAAATTTTAGGATTAGACCCATTGTATGTGGCAAATGAAGGCGTGTTTTTAACCATTGTTGATTCCGCTATAGCGGATCAGGTTTTAAAAAAAATAAAAGCGGATATTAAAGGAACTAATGCTGTTTGCATTGGAGAAATCACCAATGAACACCCAAATAAGGTACTGATGCATAGCCTGATTGGTGGTAAGCGAATTGTTAGTCCGTTGATTGGGGAGCAATTACCTCGTATCTGCTAGAGTGGGCTTCCTAAATTAACATTTAGCTCTTATAAAAATTCTAAAAATATTTTCACAAATATGATTTTCATCATTTATTTGAAAGATATTCTGTCTACTTTTGTACTGAAACTTTTGTTACATATAAAGATTCTAATCTTCAAAACAGAAACATGAAAATACTTAAAAAAGCCCAGGCAGGCTCCTTTGAATCCAGTGATATTTTGATCCTGGCAGAACCTGTTGAAGATAATTCCGGCAGAAACATAAATATAGATTCCACCGTGATGAAAGAGTATGGTGCAAGTATTAGAAATCTAATTGACAGAGCTTTAGATGAGTACAAAATACAGGATATTCATTTGATAATCAAAGATAAAGGCGCTTTAGATCCAACTATTTTGGCCAGATTAGAGACAGCTCTTAAAAGGGCGAGTCAACTATAAAATTCAATTTTTTTATAACAAAATTCTTTATCATGAAGAAAAAGAGAAGAACCATGCTATACATTCCCGGTAATAATCCTGCTATGTTACAGCAAGGTGGCGTGTACGGTGCAGACAGTTTATTGCTCGATTTGGAAGATGCCGTTGCCATCAATCAAAAAGATGCTGCCAGAATATTGGTTAGAAATATCCTGAAAGATATCGATTTTTACGGAGCAGAAGTTTGTGTGAGGGTAAATCATATAGATACTCCTTTCGGAATGGAAGATCTCAAAGAAATTGTACCTCTTCAGCCTGATGCCATACGATTTCCGAAAACTGAAACACCCGAAGAACTGGAAAGATTGATTGAGATCATTGAACAAATTGAAGATCAGCACAAACTACCACACGATAAAATGACGATACATGTAATGATTGAAACTGCTCTTGGGGTTCAAAATGTTTTTGACATAGCAAAACTTTCCAAAAGGGTTGATGCCATTACCATTGGTGGACAAGATCTTACTGCCGATATGAATATCTCTAACACAAGAGATGGTTCTGGAATTGATCTTGCCAGAAAAATGATTGTTATGGCAGCAAAAGCGAATAAAATTGATGCAATCGATACTGTTTTTGTGGACATAAATGATGATGAAGGACTTAAAAAAGAGACTGAATATTCAAAAAATATTGGCTTTAGCGGAAAAGCCGTGATCAATCCACGTCAGATTGATATTATTCATGAAGTTTATCAACCAACACAGGAAGAAATTAGAAAGGCATATAAAATAATCAAAGCTTTTAAAAAGAACAAAGAAGCCGGTATTGGAGTTTTTTCAGTAGATGGAAAAATGGTAGATACACCGGTAATGGCACGTGCTGCATATGTTCTTGAATTAGCAGAAATTGATTTTGATTCTATTTAATACAGTAAAGATGAAAAATACAATAGGAAGAGAAATACCTGCATACATAGAGGGGTTTGGAAAACCTGATTTATTTATTGGTGCCTGGGAAAAACTTAAAAAAGGATGGATGGATGAGATTACAATTCCTCCTCCAAATAAGGCTAAAATGCCTCATCAGTGTAAGAGTTGTGCAAACCTTGAACAGGCCATTGCTTTAACCAAACCAAGATATGGAATGACCGTTTCTTTTCACCATCATTTAAGAAACGGGGATAATATATTGGTCAAAACTATTAAGATACTTGCAAAAATGGGTATCAAAGATATTACCCTTGCATCCTCTTCTTTAAACCAGTCGCATGATTCACTTTTGAAATACCTTAAAGATGGCACCATTACTAAAATATGGACATCCGGTTTAAGAGGAGAATTAGGCAAAGCTGTTTCCAGTGGTGTTTTAGAAAAACCCGTGATCATTCATTCTCATGGTGGACGTGTTAGAGCCATTCATACCGGTAAAGTTCTTGTGGATCTCGTAATTATTGCAGCATCTGCTGCTGATGAAGAAGGAAATGCAACAGGATCCCATGGCAAATCTGCTTTTGGATCATTGGGTTATGCAATGATCGATGCACAGTATGCCAAACAGGTTATAGTGGTTACGGATAATATGGTTGATTTTCCATGTATTCCCATTTCAATAAGTCAGAATTTTGTAGACTATGTAGTAAAAGTAGATTCCATTGGTGATGCTTCTCAAATTGCAACAGGAACAACCCGAATTACCAAATCACCCTTAGATTTACGCATTGCAAAGCTTGCAGCCAACGTGATTGAACATTCCGGATTTTTTGTTCCCGGATTTTCTTTTCAGGTTGGTGCGGGAGGTGCTTCTCTGGCTGTTGCCAAATTCATCCGTGAAAAGATGACAAGGCAAAATATGAAAGGTAGTTTTTTGCTTGGAGGAGTTACTTCTTATATCGTTAACATGCTGGAAGAGGGATTATTCAAAACGGTTTTTGATGTTCAATCTTTTGATGCTGCAGTAAGTTCTTCCATCCTTAATAATAAAAATCATATTGAAATTCCTGCCTCGTTATATGCTAACCCATTTAATTGTGGTTGTTTAACCAATAAATTAGATGTAGTGGTATTGGGAGCATTGGAAATTGATCTTGATTTTAATGTTAATGTAATCACAGGATCTGACGGAACCATTCGTGGTGCTTCGGGTGGTCATAGTGATACAGCATCTGGTGCTAATTTAACGGTTGTCGTTTGTCCGTCATTCAGGGGACGGGTGGCTATTGTTAAAAAAACAATCCATACCGTGGTAACTCCTGGTGAAACCATTGATGTATTGGTAACCGAAAGAGGTATTTGTGTTAACCCGAATAAACCAGCACTGGAAGAACGACTGATCGAAGCAGGACTGAAAATAAAAAAAATAGAAGATCTGCAAAAGGAAGTGGAATCTATTGTCGGGACTGAAAAAGAAATAGAATTTACCGATAAAATTGTTGGACTTATAGAATATAGAGATGGAACTATTATTGATGTGATCAAACAGGTAAAAACTTCATGAAAAAGCCAGATCAGTTACTTTTAAATATTCTAAAAGCCCGTGAAGATAGAGCTGAATTGCGTAAAAACATTGCAAAATCAGGTTATTACTCCTTAAGTTTATCCTTAAATATTTCCGGTTACCCCAAAAGTAATAAATTATTATCCCATTTCTTTTCAAGTGTTTTAGAAGATTTGTTCATCTATCTGCAAGCAAACCGAATTTCTATCATTAGTAAAGAACAATTGCTTAAAAAGGATGATGCCGGTGATTTTTTTTTAGTTCCCCTTTCGGGAAATAAGCATATTGACATTTATGAAATAAAACAGTTAACAGAAATTTTTGAAGAAAAACACAAGTTAGGCAGATTGATCGATCTCGATATTTTTAACAAAGAAGGTAATCCTGTCAGTTCAGGGAAAGAAAAGCCCTGTTATTTTTGTGGTGATTATGCTGCGGTTTCCTGTATGCGAAACAAAAGGCACTCTTACAGTGAGATAAGAAACAAAATATTCGAAGACATTACTACATTTTTAGAAAGTAATCACAAAGAAAAACTAATTCAAAAAATAGGCAGTTTAGCGCAAAGAGCATTGCTTTATGAGATATCCATCAGTAATAAACCTGGGTTGGTTTGTTTTGAAGATTCAGGAGTTCATAAGGATATGAGTTTCTTTACTTTTTTGAATTCAGCCTCTGCCCTTTCTCCTTTTTTTAAAGAATTTTGTGCATTGGGTTATCATTATAGTGGAAGTTTAGATAACGTTTTACCTAAGATCAGAGAAATAGGATTACGAGCAGAAAATTCAATGTATCAAGCAACAGGAAATGTAAATACACATAAAGGAATTATTTTTTTATTCGGGATCAGTTTGTTTTCTATCACCAGAATATTATCTAAAAATAAATCTTTTACAGATGTTTATTTTCAGGAAACGGTAAAAAAAATTGGAAAAGACTTGATTGAGAAAGAGCTTTTTAATGCTACAG
>VAPK010220993.1_pt1 | contig 25321 bp, 25 predicted proteins | sample 3395031 | NCBI WGS metagenome assembly VAPK01 (sample SAMN08290443, study PRJNA428436) | hydrothermal vent metagenome | isolation source: Deep-sea hydrothermal vent chimney 1 | place: Pacific Ocean: Juan De Fuca Ridge
CTTGTCTTTTTTGGCTTTTCTATTGTTGCCAACATTATTGCCGCACCATTTAACGGACCATTAGCTGCAGCTGTTGAACGTCATATTACAGGCAGCCAGGACATCAGTACGAATAAAACATTTATGCAAGAAGTTAAAGACTCGATAGGAAACGAGTTGATTAAACTTAAATATTCGCTCTATCTAATGATGCCATTGGCCTTTTTATCTTTAATTTCATTGGTCTTCCCCCTGATCGCTCCTGCCATTGCCGTGTTATGGATGGTCTATACTGTTTGGATATTAACTTTAGAGTATGCTGACTTCCCCATGGCTAATCACGGTATAGCATTTCGTCACATAAGAGAAAAATTAGCAGACAAAAGACTTTTATCTTTAGGCTTTGGATCTATGGTGATGCTGGCAACCTTAATTCCACTCATAAATTTCCTGGTGATGCCAGTTGCCGTTGCTGGCGCAACTAAAATGTATATAAATGAATTTAATAAATAGTCTGTGATATGTTCTTTAATAAACTCAAAAAAAAATCCACATCATTTTTCACCTTACCCAGCGTTATCACTACTTTAAAGTGGAGCTGGAAAATTTTATTGTTGATTTTTGTAATGGATACAGGTTACTTAATTGGTATTTGGCCTGACTGGAAAATTTATGCCAAAGGCCCTATTCAACAATCAAGCTTTATCCGTAACTATATTTCTGAACATTATCATCATCGTGACTGGCCTCAACTTCGATGGCAACCTACTTCATTTAGCAACATCCCTAAACACATGACTCGCGCACTCATTGTTGCAGAAGATGCCCGGTTTTATTCTCACAGCGGTATCGATACTGATGCTTTAAGAGAAGTAATGGAATATAACCTGTCAAAAAAGCGTTTTGTTTATGGTGGTAGTACTATTTCCCAACAAACCATTAAAAACATATTTCTTAGTCCATCACGTAACCCGCTACGAAAATGGCATGAATTTGTTTTAACAATAGGGATGGAACGTAACTTAAGCAAAAAACGTATTCTGTCATTATATTTAAATATTGCAGAATTTGGTCGAGGAATTTATGGCGTGAATGCTGCTGCGCAATATTACTGGGGAATCCCAGCTTCTCGTATGTCAGTAAGGCAAGCGGTTGAACTTGCAGCGACGTTACCTGCCCCGGTGAAAAACAATCCCAAAACCAGAACAAAATTTTTCTTAAAGCGGGTTAAAAAGATTGGGAGATATTTCTAGGGGCTGATTTCAGCCAAAAGCAGGTTTCCAATATTGCTAATCCGTCATCTGTTTTTTCACATCTGTATTATTCCTGAACAAACATCACTCTATTTCTGCCAGCTGATTTCGCCTGATATAATGCCTTGTCGGTACGTTGAAAGAATGTTTCACTTGTTTCGCTTAGTGAATACTGGCTCACACCCATGCTCACAGTTAAATTTCTACCGATGTCAAATTCTGTTTCAGAAATCAACTTCCTGTATTTTTCTGCTATCTTGATGGACTGTTCCAGGTTACTTTGAGGTAAAATAATCGCAAACTCCTCACCACCCAGACGAAATACATAATCTACTGCACGAGTATTTTCATTTAATAACTTTGACAACAGAATAAGTACCTGATCGCCTTTCGGATGTCCAAAATCATCATTCACCAGTTTAAAATAATCTATATCACATAATATTAGCGAAAAAGATAAGTGATATCGTTGAGAGAGTTCTTCTTGTTTAAGTAAAATTTTATCAAAATAATTACGATTATAAAGTTTAGTCATAGAATCTGTAATTACATCACGCTCGAGACTTTTGTGAACAATTTTATATACCAGGGCAATAATGGTTAATATAATAATGCAGATCAAAAATAATATGTATATTATTTGTTTTTTATAATTTGCCAGTTTTTTTTCATTGATTTTTTGCGCGGTATATACTGCAACGTTTGCCCTGTCCCAGCATAGTTCACTCTGCTGTAATATTTCCCTGGAATAGATTTTCTTTATTCTGTGTCTGTAATACAACTTTTTTAAGTTAACCCATTCACTTCCTAATTGCTGAATAATTTCATTTAAGTTTTTCTGATTCATGTAAAATGAATTTGTGTCAATATCAATATAACGGGGCTTTACCCGTTCAATTGTATTATCAAGTTGCATAATAAGATCGTCTGAATTGTCATTGTTGAGTTCTTTTTTCGTTATACGTTGAATTGAACCTCGAATAATACCCATATTATTAATTGTAAAAGCATCATATTTGAATGTTTTCAGCTGGTGTATTGCCAAATACCCTCCTATTAAAACACTGAAAAAAAGAAAAAATAATAATAAAATTATTTGAAGTGATACTCTCATCTCAAAGAACAAACCGGTTATTTCTCTTACCTTGATACTTGAATATAATTTCATTTAAATTAAACACACTATTAAATATTGGCATTATTAATACAATGAGCAAAAATTATTGATTTTTGATGAATTTTTTCTTTCATACTAATCATCCACAATTATTATCGTTCTATTTAGTATAAGTTATCGACAAATTTTTAAAGTTATTTAGATAATTTACAAAAAAATACGGTTTAACTAAATAAATATTTTACTGGAGTGCCCGAATTCATATACCGGTTTTATTAAACAGAAATAGAATAACTTCCTGTTTCGTATTCATTCACCAAAATTAATGCTTTTGATTGATTAATATCATCGACGCTAACAAAGGCAAAGTCTATCGCAGCAAGTTCACCAATTGCACCTTGCAGGTATTCGCCTTCTACATAAGCTGGAATATCATTTGCTTCCAACATCCCTTTTACAATATTTGCCTCGATGCTGTTTTTTGCGGTGAAGACTTTGACCATTACAATTAGTTCCTTAATCTCGTTTTAATTTAAGTATGTCGTTAAACGTTTTATACCTTCTTCAAGACGTTCAATTGATGTTGTATAAGAAAAACGTACAAAAATATTCGCTTTGTTTTCACCAAAGTCCTTACCTGGCGTTACAGCAACACCAATATTTTCCAGCAAATCATAAGCAAATTGATAACTGTCATTTGTAAACTTTTCACACTTCGCATAAATATAAAAAGCACCTTGAGGTTCTACTTCTATAGTAAAGCCAAGTTTTTTCAACGCGGGTAATAAAAAATTTCTGCGTCGCTTAAATTCATCTTTATGCGATTCCAGTATAGTTGTTGTTTCTGAATTAAACGCAGCTAAAGCGGCATATTGGGCCGGAGTGGGCGCAGCAAGGAAAATATTTTGTGCCAGTTTATCCATATCCTTAACCAGAACTTCAGGCGCAATAATCCAGCCTAAACGCCAGCCTGTCATATTAAAGTATTTTGAAAAACTGTTTATCACTATAATATTTTCATCAGCTGTTAACGCGGTATCAACATCGCCTTCGTAAACCAAGCCATGATAAATCTCATCAACTAAAAGATAAGCACCCTTCTCTTTTACAAACTGAGCCATTTTAATAAGTTCTGAGTGTGACAACAAAGTTCCTGTTGGGTTAGAAGGTGATGCAACCATTACTACAGTGGTTTTATCTGTCCAGTTGTTTTGTAAATGTTTTAAAGACAGTTGATAACCTGTCGTGGCATCAACAGAAACTGAGCGTATTTTACCTGATAAAAAACGCACAAAGTTTCGATTACAGGGATAACCTGGGTCAGCAAGCAAGACTTCATCACCTTCTTGCATAATGACACCTAACGTCAACATCAGTGCACCCGATGCACCGGGTGTAACCACAACTCGATCAGCAGATATCGATACACTATACCGTTCCAGATAAAACCCAGAGATGGCTTCACGTAACTCAGGTAGTCCAACGGCAGGGGTATAGTGAACATCCCCCTGACTAATTGCGGCTATGCCTGCTTCAACTATCGGTGCAGGAGTAGGAAAGTCAGGCTCACCGATTTCCATGTGCACAATATCCTTACCTTCTGCTTCAAGTTCTTTAGCGCGCGCAAGTAACGCCATAACATGGAAGGGCTGGATATCTTTTATGCGTGAAGAACGACTCATATTATTGAGAACTCCATACAAAAGTTAATCTACATATCATTACATATATGTGTAGCCTGGATGCAGCGCAGCGAAATCCAGTGGTTCTTTTTGGCATTATTCCCTGGATTGCATTGCATTTCATCCAGTCTACGGATTCATAGAGGCAGAATGTAATGCTTTAATCATATCGATATTCAAATAATCAAATCCGTGAGCATCACCTGCAATAACCGTAAAAGGTGAATCCGCCTCACCATATTGATCCAGCACTATCACCGCACCACTAAAATCATGATCTTTAGTGTAATCGTTTATGGTGATAACCGTTTTCAAATTTGCACCCAGTGAGGACAAAATACCATTACGTGAGTCTTCAAAAGCAATACATTCCTCGGCTTTTAAATTCATTTTTTGCAAAGCAAAATCATAAATATCCGGCGCGGGTTTTTTAGCAGGCACAATATCTCCAGCAGCAATGACTTCAAACCAATCCATCGATTCTTTGCCTAAAGTATGCGTAAGTAAAGCTTCAACATTTGCCGGGGTTGTTGTGGTTGAAATAGCCAGGCGTAATCCATTATCTCGTGCTTCATTCAGTAATCGCTCAACGCCCGGGCGTAATGGAATCGCACCTTTAGATAACAAGTCAGTGTAATGTGCTGTTTTAGATTTATGCATATCTGCAATATAAGTCGTTAAATCTTCTGGCTGATCAAACTCTGGCTGATATTTATCCAGAAAGAACTTCATTCGTTCCTTACCACCCGTCACGGTTAACAAGTCTTCATAAATATCAACAGTCCAGTTCCAGTCCAAACCCGCATCAGCAAAAGCCATGTTAAAGGCAACTCTGTGTCCATCTCGTTCAGTATCTGCTAGTGTTCCATCGACATCAAAAATTAGTGCTTTTAACTCAGGCATTCATAACTCCAAAAATCTATAAATTTTAAACCAATGGTATAACCACTTGATTTGTATTGAAATAATCCCATATTATGGTGAACTATTGCTAGTGACGCTAGTGTACCACTACGAAAATTTTTCGTAATTGTTGCGTATTTGCCAACATTCTGGTATTAAAGCGCGTTGTATTTTTTTATTTTAATGTAATCCCACGGCTGGAGATATTTTACGATGCCTGCAAAGAAAAAAACGGCTGCTAAAAAGAAAGTTTCTAAAAAGAAAACGGTAGCGAAAAAAACAGTAGCAAAGAAAACCACTACTAAAAAGAAGGTTGTTGAGAAGAAAGCGGCGACTAAAAAAACGGCTGCCAAAAAGAAAACAACTGCGAAGAGAAGAAGAATACCCTCGAATATTACTCAGGAATTTAAACAGTTCGAGCCTTATAAAATTAAAAAAGGTGAAGAATATATGAATGAAGCTCAAGTTGAGCATTTTCATCATATTCTTGGATCATGGAAAATGGAACTTATGGAAGAAGTTGATCGTACTGTGCATCACATGCAGGACGAAGCAGCTAATTTTCCTGATCCCAATGATCGTGCATCACAAGAATCAGATTTCACTATGGAACTGCGTACACGTGACCGTGAACGTAAATTAATCAAGAAAATTGATGAATCAATTGATTTCCTTGACTCAGGTGATTATGGCTACTGTGAAGAATGTGGTATTGAGATTGGTATTCGCCGCCTTGAAGCCCGCCCAACTGCAAATTTATGTATTGATTGCAAGAGCTTAAGTGAGATTCGTGAAAAATCCATGTCTTAACATGTTAGCCCTAAATAAAAAGGAAGCTTTAGCTTCCTTTTTATAGTCAAATATTAATTTCATTACGCACTTAGACTTAGTGCCCGCTCCCCTTCGCGGCGATCTTCCAGAATACAAAGCTGATTGCTTTTGGCAAACCCCATAATAAAATCATATGCCTCAGGGTTAACCTCATTAAGATTACGTGCAACCACTAAACACTTTTCACCATCAATCATGCAGGGTGCAACTGCATTTGAATAGTGCAAACGATGATCACTACCAAAAGTGGCCAATGTTGAAGAAATCCGCTCAATCCAGTCGCCTGGACGTAACTTCTTACCCTCTTCAGTAACGCCTCGGATAACCCATTTTTCATCACTATTCACAACAACAAAGCCTTTACCTAAATTTTTGAATTACAGTTCACTACCCAGTTTAACGACAATAAAGGCAATTACTTTAGAAGATAAATCATAACAATTACCAAAAATCACAGCTATATCGTGGTTATAATCACCTTATGTCAGAGCAACTACCTTATCGTGGGCGTTTTGCCCCTTCTCCTACCGGACCATTACATTTTGGTTCATTAATAGCTGCCGTGGGAAGTTACTTACAGGCTAAACATCAGCAAGGTGAATGGTTGGTACGGATTGATAATATCGATCCTCCCCGTGAACAAGAGGGTGCTGCAGACGATATATTAAAAACACTCGAAGGCTTTGGCTTTGAATGGGATGAAACCGTTTTATATCAAAGCAACAGACTTCAACACTATCAAGAGATCGTTAATAATCTGGTAAAAGAAAAGCGGGCTTACCCTTGTAGCTGTAGTAGAACCAGTATCCTTAAAATGACCGGTCAAAAAAATGGCGAAATTGTTTACCCTGGTTTTTGTCGCAATAGGCCATTAGAAAAACCATTGGAATACAGTGTTCGATTACGCTGCAACAATGAGGAGCTTATTCAATTTGATGATGTTATTCAGGGAAAACAAGCCTTCGACTTAAATAACCATGTTGGTGATTTTATTATACAACGACGAGATCAGCACTTTTCTTATCAGCTGGCCTCCGGGATTGATGATGCAGAGCAAAATATAACAGAGGTGTTTCGAGGCGCAGATTTGCTTAGTTGTACGCCCTGCCAGATCTATGTTCAGCAGGTATTAAATTTACCCCATCCTCAATATTGCCACTTCCCCATTGTTGTTAATAATGCAGGACAAAAACTCAGCAAACAAAGTCATGCACCCGCTGTAGATGTTAAGGATTCCGTTGATTTACTCTATAAAACATTAAAGTTTCTGGGGCAAATGCCGCCTATAGAACTTATAAAGTCCAAACAGGAAGATATCTGGCATTGGGCAAAACTGCATTGGCGACTTGATTTAGTCCCAAAAAAATCACAACTAATGATGGACTGGAATTAAGAATTAAAATGGATAGAGCGTTAGATTTTAATGAGCTTGAAGAAACAGGCATCGGAAAAAAATTTCAGGATGTACTCTGCACTATGCTGGATAGCTCTTATTTATTTAAAGATTTTAATCGTCAGGAAATTGAACAACACGTTCATTACATGCATGGCTATAAAGCACCTAAAGGTGCCGTTTTGTTTCAGGAAGGTGGGCGTGATAGTCATCTCATTATAATTACTGTTGGCAAAGCAAAAGTTCTAAAAGATGATGGTATGGGATCAAACAAGCAAGTGGACAGCTTGTCGACCACATTAAATAAAACACAAAGTTTTAACAATATTTAAACCAATAAAGATTATAATTGTGGAACCAACTAAAATTGATAATATTGAAAACATGGAGCATTACATGCTCTATGGACGTGGCGAAATCATGCAAAAACTGCGTCAGCTGGGTAAAAAAAATTCACTCATCACTCTTCATTTTGATGAACACTCTATGCTCAGTACAGTTGTTGATGTTTTAAGTGACAAAAATTTATTAGTGCTTGATTATGGTGGTAATGAAGAGCTCAATCAAAAACTCCTTAAATATAATCGCGCTATTGTAAAAACAGATTACGATGGCATTACTGCACAGTTCACTATAAATAATATTCGTAAAGCACGCTTACAGGGCAAACCCAGCTTTGCTTGCGCGATGCCTGACAAAGTACTTTGGGTGCAACGCAGGGAATTTTACCGGGTAAGAATACCTCTGAGTGAAACAGTAACCTGTGAACTTATTCATGGTGATAACAATCGTACTGAATATCCTGTATTAGACATTAGTACTGGTGGTATAGCACTTTTTGATAAAAATGATGAGCTGGAACTCGAACCAGGTAATATTTTCCATAACTGCAAGTTAACCCTGGGTGAGCATGATGCCGCATTCATCAAGCTTGAAATACGTAATCATATTCCGGTTAATCCTTATGAGACCTCTGAAGGAACACGTTGTGGCTGTGCATTTTTGAATCTAGGTGGAGATTTCGAGGCAAGCGTACAAAAATTCATCAATATGGTTGATATACAACAAAAAAGAACAGAATAACCAAATCATTAGTTCAGCTACTTCACCGAATATCCAACTTATTATTAACTCCCTATTTAAGTAAAAATTTACTTGATACTTGGTTTATCTCTTGTAAAGATAAGACAATAATAAAATCTGGAGTGTTTTATGTCAGAACAAAAAATATATGATGTTCCTGCTGAATTTGCAGCAAAAACAAACATCACATCTGAACAATATAAAACTTTATATAAACAATCTGTCGATGACCCTGAAACTTTCTGGGGCGAACAGGCAAAACAATTTTTAAGCTGGTCTAAACCCTGGGATAAGGTAATGGACTATAGCTTTGATGCTAATAATCTTTACATAAAGTGGTTTGAAGGCGGGAAACTGAATGTTGCCTATAACTGTATTGACCGCCACCTGGAATCCAAAGGCGATCAAGTTGCAATTATTTGGGAAGGTGATGATCCGAATGATGATAAAAAAATTACCTTTAATGAACTACACCACGATGTCAGTAAATTTGCCAATATTCTAAAAATGCGAGGCGTAAAAAAAGGCGATCGTGTTTGTATTTATATGCCAATGATTCCTGAAGCCGGTTATGCCATGCTTGCCTGTGCTCGGATAGGTGCTGTTCACTCTGTTGTTTTTGGTGGTTTTTCTCCGGAAGCACTCAAAGGACGTATTCTTGATTCGGATTGTCAGATTGTTATAACAGCTGATGAAGGTGTTCGCGCTGGTAAAAAAATCCCATTAAAAGCCAATACAGACAAAGCACTCGAAGACTGTCCAAATGTACATACTGTATTAACCATTAAACGCACCGGTGGCGATATTAACTGGCATGCTGAACGCGATGTTTGGTACCACGACGCATTTGAAAGTGCATCAGCCGATTGCCCTTGTGAAGAAATGGATGCAGAAGATCCTTTATTTATTCTCTACACCTCAGGCTCTACAGGAAAACCGAAAGGTATCTTACATACCACCGGTGGTTACCTTTTATTTTCAGCAATAACAACAAAATACACCTTTGATTTGCAGGAAAATGATATCTACTGGTGCACTGCCGATGTGGGCTGGATCACCGGCCACAGTTATTTACTTTACGGTCCATTGGTAAATGCTGCGACTACCGTATTTTTTGAAGGTGTACCCAACTACCCCTCTGCCTCTCGCTTCTGGGAAGTCGTTGATAAACACAAGATCACTATTTTCTACACCGCCCCCACGGCCATTCGAGCATTAATGCGTGAAGGTGATGCTCCGGTAACAAAAACCTCTCGCGCCTCATTACGTTTGCTTGGCACCGTTGGTGAGCCAATTAATCCGGAAGCATGGCAGTGGTATTACAATGTTGTTGGTGAAAAGCGCTGTCCTATTGTCGACACCTGGTGGCAAACTGAAACCGGTGGCCATATGCTTACTCCTCTTCCCGGTGCAACCGCACTTAAACCTGGTTCAGCAACACAGCCTTTCTTTGGCGTACAACCGGGTATTATCGATACTGAGACAAATAAACTTATAGAAGGCAATGGTGAAGCCTCAGGCGCCCTGGTGATGACTGCTTCATGGCCAGGACAAATACGCTCTATTTATGGTGACCATCAACGTATGGTGGATACCTATTTCAAGGATTATCCCGGTTATTATTTCTCCGGTGATGGCGCTCGTCGAGATGCTGATGGTTATTACTGGATTACAGGTAGAATGGATGATGTGCTAAATGTCTCCGGCCACCGTATGGGCACCGCCGAAGTTGAATCTGCGCTGGTTCTACACGAGAAGATAGCCGAAGCCGCTGTGGTGGGTTATCCGCATGATATAAAAGGTCAGGGAATCTATGCCTATGTCACGCCTATCATCGGTGTCGAACCTTCTGATGAGCTTAAAAAGGAACTGGTCAGTCTTTGCCGGCAAGAAATTGGCCCCATTGCCAAACCCGATATTATTCAATGGGCTCCAGCCTTACCAAAGACCCGTTCAGGCAAAATTATGCGACGCATTTTGCGTAAAATTGCTGCCAATGAACTCGATTCTCTGGGTGACACTTCAACCCTGGCCGATCCCGCAGTTGTTGAGCATTTAATCGAGAATCGAGCAAATAAATAACATGTCGGTCGGCCTCATAGTGCCCCTCAAAGAGATATTTTGGAGGGTGTCAGGCCGACGATGCGCTAAAACGAAACCACTCAATTATTAGTTAAGAAATACATTATTCAATAACAATGATTGATGTACTTGTGCTCACATCACATTCGCTTAATGCTCTCTACTCAAATATCAACGCAATGACTTAATTCTACGTTGAATTCGTGCCTGCCAGCCTGTCCCTTGAGTAACCTGGAACATATGTTTTAAAACTTTACGTTCAGAAGGATGCCTGACAGCTCGAATATTAAAATCTCCCTGCACAAAAACTCCCGGCGAAACATCGGTAATTTCATATGCACCAACATACTTCACAGCCCCCGGTTCTACATTAATAACCCACTGATAGGCAGATCGCTTATCTTTCACCAGGGTATAAAATAGCTTTTTCGAAACAAATCGGGAAATATAATAGTTACCCGGTTTTAAATTTTCAGCAATAAAATTGCCATTCCTGAATATCATCACACGAGGTGGTTCACTAAAAGGAGGCATATAAAATTTACCAAATTCACGCAACTCAATTTCAGTCACTTCATGTCCGGGAATATGAATATTGCCATAAATCATGCCATTTTCAGGTGAGATTATTTCAAATGGTGGTTTGGGTTTAGTGGCGCAACCAGCCATATTTAAAGCTACCAGCACCACAAAAATCAAGCCAAACTTAAGAGGCAGGTTCTTACATCTTTTCATTATGAATACCTATATAAATTATTCAATTTCTATGAAGATAAAAGCAGTTTTCATGCCAATAAGGGGGAATTAATTATAAATTTCAAGCAACAGGCTGCTAATGCCATTAAATTTAGAAGCCTGTAGTCAATAAAATACTTAACATAAATCAATTCCTCAAATCATAAGTTGTGTAAAATACACTCTTTAACATAAATGTAATGAGGATTTAATATGAGTTGTTGTGGAAGTTGCGGTGGTGAAGACGTTAATTTGACTGAAGAGCAGAAAAAAGCTGAGAACGAAAATCAGAATCAAGCACAGGATAATGAAACAGAAAAATCTGAAGCTCAGGAGTAAGGAGATGCCTCCCCTCTTTCTAATCTTTTAGAAAACTGAAAACCTCAATAAAAAAGGAACCCGAAGGTTCCTTTTTCAATAACTAAGATTTATTTCTAAATATTAGTCTTCAGCTGTTACCGCTTTCATGCTTAAACGGATACGACCTTGTTTGTCGATTTCGAGAACTTTTACTTTAACAGTTTCGCCTTCAGTTAACTTGTCGCTAACATTCTCAACGCGTTCTTCACAAATTTGTGAAACGTGAACCAAACCGTCTTTACCCGGTAAAATTGTTACGAATGCACCGAAGTCCATCAATTTAGCAACCTTACCTTCGTAGATTGTTCCTACTTCAACATCAGCTGTTAATTGCTCAACCTGACGCTTCGCTTCTTCAGCAGCAGCACCATCACTTGAAGCAATCTTAACCATACCTTCGTCACTGATATCAATTGTTACGCCAGTGGCTTCAGTGATTGCACGAATAGTCGCACCACCTTTACCAATTACGTCACGAATTTTGTTTGGATTAATTTTGAAAGTCACAAAACGTGGTGCATAAATAGACATGGTTTCGCGTGGCTTATCTAAAACTGCATTCATTGACTCAAGAATAGTCAAACGACCTTCTTTAGCTTGTTCTAAAGCAATTTCCATAATCTCTTTAGTGATACCTTCGATTTTGATATCCATTTGTAAAGCAGTGATACCTGTTGAGTTACCCGCTACTTTAAAGTCCATATCACCTAAGTGATCTTCATCACCTAAGATATCAGTAAGAACAGCAAACTTGTTGCCTTCTTTGATTAAGCCCATTGCGATACCCGCAACTGGTGCCGCTGTTGGTACGCCCGCATCCATCATAGACAGACTTGAACCACAAACAGACGCCATTGAACTTGAACCATTTGATTCTGTGATTTCAGATACAACACGTAAGCTGTATGGGAATTCTTCCATATCCGGCATGATGCCCATTACGCCACGTTTCGCTAAACGACCATGACCAACCTCACGACGCTTAGGTGTACCAACACGGCCAGTTTCACCTACTGAATATGGAGGGAAGTTATATTGCAACATGAACGGTTCACGGTATGAACCGGTTAACGCGTCAATGATTTGTGAATCACGTTCTGTACCCAAAGTCGTTACAACTAACGCTTGAGTTTCACCACGAGTGAATAAAGCTGAACCATGTGCACGTGGAAGAACGCCCACTTTAACGGTTACTTTACGAACAGTTTTAGTACCACGACCATCAATACGTGGCTCGCCATCTAAAATCTTGGTACGTACAACTTTACTTTCTAATTTTTCAATCGCTTCACGAACATGCTCTGCAGAATATGCATCATCATCTTCAGAGATTAACTTATCTTTAACACCAGTACGGATTTCGCTTAAACGTGCATAGCGATCCATTTTGTCACTGATTGTATACGCTTCTTTGAAGTCTGCTTCAGAAGCAGAAGAAACATCAGATGCTAATTTTTCGTTTTCTGCTGGAGTAACCCAGTTCCAGGAAGGAGTAGCTACTTCAGCAGCAAATTCTTTGATTGCAGAGATTGCAACCTGACATTGCTCGTGACCGTACATCACTGCACCTAACATCACGTCTTCTGAAAGTAACTTCGCTTCAGATTCAACCATTAATACTGCATCAGCAGTACCGGCAACAATCAAATCAAGGTCTGACTCTTCTTTGCAAACAGTCGCTGAAGGATTAAGGATGTATTGACCATCTTTATAACCAACACGTGCTGCACCAATTGGACCATTGAACGGTGTACCAGTAATAGACAATGCCGCTGATGCACCAAGCAATGAAACGATGTCTGGAGAAATATCCGGGTCTAACGAGATAACTGTACAAATGATTTGTACTTCGTTAGTGAAACCTTCCGGGAATAATGGACGAACTGGACGATCAATAAGACGTGCAGTTAATGTTTCGTTGTCAGACGGGCGACCTTCACGCTTGAGGAAACCACCAGGAATTTTACCTGCTGCATATGTTTTCTCAGTGTAGTCCACTGTCATTGGAAAGAAGTCTCGACCTTCAACTTCTTTCTTTGAAGCAACAACGGTTACTAAAACAACCGTGTCACCCATACTAATTTTTACCGCACCTGTTGCTTGGCGGGCGATTTCCCCTGTCTCAAGCTGTACCGTGTGATCACCAAATTTGAATTCTTTCGTTACAACAGCCATGAAGCTTCCTTATATTTTTTTAAAAAGGTTGGACAGGAGAATCGTTATTATTTTACTTACGCAGACCAAGACCTGAAATTAAGTCACGGTAACGTTGAACATCTTTCTTTTTAAGATAGTCGAGTAATTTACGACGCTGACTAACCATGCGTAATAAACCCTGACGAGAATGATGATCGTGAATGTGTTTTTTAAAATGACCTGAAAGATCATCAATTTTAGCTGAAAGTAGAGCCACCTGTACTTCAGGTGATCCAGTGTCTGTGTCTGAACGTTTATAGTCAGATACGATTTTAGCAGTCATTTCTGCGTTTATAGCCATTACAAGCTCCTCTGTGCATAGTTTTAGCTGGAAAATAGAGCGCGCATTTTAACTGTTCAATGGGGTTTGTTACAAGTAAGAGAGGCTTAATAATGAGATAAATATTTGATAAATACAGAAAAAAAATAATTATTCACTATTATTGTCAAATACGAACAATCTGTGCGGTTTAACCCGACCATCATCCAGAATTTCACCAATTCCAAGGAAGCCTTTTTCTTCTGAAAACAAACGTACTAAACCCTCAGTTGGTACATTTGGTACTTGTACGGCCTGACCACGGCAAATATAAAAAGCAGCATCCTCACTTAAATCGACACTATCCCAATCATGTAAAGCTTCTTCGGCAGGCATCAAGATATTATCTAACTCATCAAACCCCGCTTCATCTGAATTTTCAGCTAATTGCTCAAGTTCTTCCAGGGTAATACTATCTTGCAGATGGAATGGGCCACTTTCAGTACGACGTAAAGCACTTAAATGTGCGCCACAGCCTAACTTTTCACCAATATCTTCGGCTAAGGTGCGTATGTAAGTACCTTTAGAACAATGCACTTCAATATCCATTTCATCACCTTCATAACGCAAAACCTGAATATCAAATATATGTACCGGACGAGACTTGCGATCAATAACAACACCTTGATGCGCGAGCTTATAAAGCGGTTGACCATCCACCTTAAGCGCAGAATGCATCGGTGGGGTTTGTTCAATATCACCAAGGAACGGTTCAATCGCCACCTTGATTTGTTTTTTACTGTAGTTTTCAACGGGACGCGTTTCTATAACTTCACCTTCTGCATCTGCCGAAGATGTTTTAATACCCAGCTTAAGTGTCGCAAGATAACTTTTGTCCGCATCCAGTAAAAAACCGGAAACCTTGGTTGCCTCACCTAAACAAAGTGGCAGTAAACCTGTCGCTAAAGGATCAAGACTGCCCGTATGTCCTGCTTTAGCCGCTTTATACAAACGTTTTACTATTTGAAGTGCTCGATTGGAAGTAATACCAGGAGGCTTATCGAGTAATATGATACCGCTGACATTGCGGCCTTTACGACGACGACCCATTGGTTCTACTTGTCGTTTGGATCATGTAGATCATGTTTATCACTGTCATCGCCATTTTGATCACTACTGGCACTCATTCTGTTTTCAGGATTTTCCAAACCCATTGCTTTGTTAATCAACGAGGATAATTCATTACCATAGGCAATTGATTCATCGTATTTAAAATGAATATGAGGAACGATACGTAATTGCATACGTTTGGCGAGCTCATGACGTAAAAACCCTGCTGCTCCTTCTAAAATTTTCAAGGTCTCTTCGATGGGGTACTCTTCATCTAACGTGGTAAAAAAGACATTCGCATGCGACATATCACGGCTTAACTTCACCGCAGAAATCGTTAATAAACCCAAACGCGGATCCTTGATTTCCTGTTGAACAAGTTGCGCCATTTCACGTTGAATCTGTTCACCAACACGGCGTGTACGACTGAAATCTTTAGGCATAATAATTAATCGTTTTGTTTATAGAATGGAATTTGATGGTTGTATTATAGGTCGGTTTTTAGGCCGACTGCGGTATTTAATATCTCTATTAATATCGAAGTTACATCATAATAATGGTTTACACCGCGTCGGGCTGAAGCCCGACCTACAAAAAAATAAATTTATTGCAGGTCAGACTTCAGTCTGACATGCGGTGCTCAATGTATTCATAAAACGAATAACATCACAATAATGACGCTCACCGCGTCAGAATAAATTCTGACCTACAGAGTACGAGCTACTTCGACGCGCTCGTATACTTCTATCTGATCACCCGGCTTAACATCATTGTAGTTCTTAACACCAATACCACATTCAGTACCTGACTTAACTTCCTGAACATCATCTTTAAAGCGACGTAGTGATTCAAGCTCACCTTCGTAGATAACGACATTATCACGTAATACACGAATCGGATTGCTGCGTTTAACCGTACCTTCAGTCACCATACAACCTGCAATTGCGCCAATTTTTGGTGATTTGAAAACATCACGAACCTCGGCAAGACCAACAATTTCTTCTTTGAATTCAGGTGCTAACATACCACTCATGGCACCTTTTACTTCATCAATGAGATCATAAATAACACTGTAGTAATGAAGGTTGATACTTTCTTCATCAATCAAACGTTTGGCAACGGCATCAGCACGAACATTAAAACCTATTAAAATAGCACCAGAAGCCATCGCAAGATTGGCATCTGATTCAGTAATACCACCAACACCACTGGCAACGATGGTTACTTTAACCTCATCGGTAGAAAGTTTATTTAAAGAATCAACAATCGCTTCTGCAGAACCTTTAACATCTGTTTTCAACACTACATTAACGGCGCTGACATCACCTTCTTCCATCTGGTTAAACATATTTTCAAGTTTAGCCGCTTGTTGACGGGCTAATTTTGCATCACGACTTTTCGCTTGACGGTGTGTCGCAACTTCACGTGCTTTACGTTCGTTTGCAACAACGGTCGCTTCATCGCCTGCACCTGGTGTTCCAGACAAGCCTAATACCTGTACAGGTATAGATGGGCCTGCTTCTAATAACTCTTGTCCATGCTCATTCATTAATGTGCGAACACGACCAAACTCAAGGCCAGCTAAAAGAATATCACCTTTCTTCAACGTACCTTGTTCAACAAGTATTGTTGCAATTGGACCTCGACCTTTATCTAAACGTGATTCAATCACAGTACCTTTCGCTGGTGCATCTTTAACAGCTTTAAGTTCAAGAACTTCAGCCGTTAACAATAATGATTCCAGTAAACTATCAACACCTTCACCAGTGTGAGCAGACACATTCACGAATATAGTATCTCCACCCCAGTCTTCAGCGATGACACCTTCCTGGGAGAGTTCATTTTTAACACGATCAGGATCAGCGCCTTCTTTATCAATCTTATTGATTGCAATAATGATTGGCACGTCACCCGCTTTAGCATGTTGAATTGCTTCACGCGTTTGCGGCATTACACCATCATCTGCAGCAACAACAACAACAACAATATCCGTTACGCCAGCACCACGTGCACGCATTGCGGTAAAGGCTTCATGTCCGGGCGTATCAAGGAAAGTAATATGACCATTTTCTGTTTCAACGTGGTAGGCACCGATGTGCTGAGTGATACCACCTGCTTCACCGGCAGCCACTTTATCTTTACGAATATAATCAAGTAAGGATGTTTTACCATGGTCAACATGGCCCATAATCGTGACGACAGGCGCACGCGTAACTGCTTTAAGATCGTCAACTGAATCCTGTAATGTTTCTTCAATCGCATCGTCATTAATGAGTTTATAAGTATGACCCATTTCTTCAACAACCAGAGCGGAAGTTTCCTGATCCAAAACCTGGTTAATCGTTACCATTGAACCTAAATTCATCAGCACCTTAATGACTTCATTGGATTTAACAGTCATACGTTGAGCAAGTTCAGCAACAGTAATCGTTTCCGGAATTGCGACTTCATGAACAATCGTTGCTGTTGGCTTTTGGAAACCATGTTCTTCTGATGCTTCAACCACTCCGCCACGACGTTTTGGTTTTTTCTTCTTGCGGTTACTGGTGTTACCTGCTTTTAAATGAATTTCTTTACGACCATAACGGGTATCCGCTTTATCTGACTTTTTACCTTTACCACGTTTATCCGTTGAAGGTGTTTCAGCTTGTTTCTTAGCCGTTTTTTCTGCATCTATACGTGCTTTTTCTTCAGCCTCTAAACGTACTTTATCTTCAACTTCTGCAGCCTTTACACGTTCTTCTTCATCAATAACTGCTTGACGTTGCGCTTTTACTTCATCGAGCTGACGTTGTTCTTCATCTATTATCGCTTGTTTTTCTGCTTCAATTGCATCACGTTTTGCTTTTTCTTCTGCAGCTTTAGCTTCTTCTTCTTCCTGAATTACACTACGTTTTACGTAAGTACGTTTTTTACGTACTTCAACAGTAACTGATTTGTTTTTACCATGCGTACCAGTAACTTTAAGTTCGCTGGTCGACTTACGATTTAAAGTAATCTTCTTTGGTTCTGCTGATTTGCCTTCAGACTCATGCTTAGCTTTTAAAAAGCTTAACAACGTCATTTTTTCATCGTCAGTTATGGTATTTCCTGAATCACTAATTTTTACACCAGCTTCTTTTAGCTGTTCAAGCAACCGATCAACGGAAATGCCTACAACATCAGCAAATTGTGTAACACTAACATCTGCCATTCTTCTACTCCTACCCTCAGTAACTTATTTAGCTACTGTAATTAACCGTTATCTTCTTCTGCAAACCAGGGTGCACGAGCTGTCATAATCAGCGCCCCAGCTCGTTCTTCGTCCATATCATCAACGACCATCAGTTCATCAATAGATTGTTCTGCTAAATCTTCCATGGTAATAATACCAATTGCTGCCATATGAAAAGCCAGGTCAGAATCCATACCATCCATTTCTAATAAATCTTTTGCCGGTTCAACGGCGGTTAAATCTTCTTCTGAGCTAATCGCTCGCGTTAACAGTACATCTTTTGCACGACCGCGTAGCTCCTCGATCATGTCGTCATCAAACTCTTCAATTTGTTGCATTTCGCTCATTGGAACGTAAGCCACTTCATCAATACTGGTGAAACCTTCCTGAACTAAAATAACCGCAACTTCTTCATCAACATCTAACAAGTCCATGAAGATTTTTTGTGCTTTTAATGCTTCTTCTTCACTCTTTTCATCCGCTTGCACTTCTGACATCACATTCAATGTCCAACCAGTTAAGTCACTTGCAAGCTTCACATTTTGACCACCACGACCAATTGCTTGCGAAAGCTGATCTTCTGCAACGGCGATATCCATAGTTTCTGAATCTTCATCTACAACAATTGATTCAACTTCAGCAGGAGACATGGAGTTAATTACAAATTGCGCTGCATTATCATCCCACAAAACGATATCAACACGTTCACCCGATAATTCATTTGACACTGCTTGCACACGTGAACCACGCATACCAACACAGGCTCCAACAGGATCAATGCGTGGGTCGTTACTTTTAACTGCGATTTTTGCCCGTGAACCAGGGTCACGTGAAGCACCAATAATATCAATCAGCTCTTCACCCACTTCAGGTACTTCTATTTTAAACAGTTCAATTAAAAACTCAGGGACAGTACGACTAACAAATAATTGTGGTCCACGTACATCTGTACGAATTTCCTTTAATAAACCACGAATACGGTCGCCTGGACGAACGGACTCACGAGGAATCATGTCTTCTCTTGGTACTATTGCATCAGCATTATTACCAAGATCAAGGAAAACATTTCCACGTTCAACGCGCTTAACAACACCCATAACAAGCTGACCAATTTGCTCCTGGAAAGCTTCTGCTACCATGGCACGTTCTGCTTCTCTTACCTTTTGTACAATAACCTGTTTTGCTGTTTGCGCTGCAATACGACCAAACTCAATTGATTCAACCTGTTCTTCTGTGAAATCACCGACTTGACGTTCTTCATCTTCGTATTGTGCTGCACTTAGCGTTGTCTGACGTTCAGGCATGTCCATTTCGTCATCGGCAACCACTTCCCAACGACGAAACGTATCGTAACCCCCATCTTGAGGATCAATTTGTACTCGGATATCAACATCATTGTTGTAACGTTTCTTGGTCGCTGTCGCTAATGCAATTTCGATAGCTTCAAAAATGACTTCCTTAGCCACGCCTTTCTCGTTGGATACAGCATCAACGACCAGTAAAATCTCTTTGTTCATTATCCTCATGCCTCTATCTAAACGACACTCTCTTGTGTCGCGCATTTATTTCTAAAAAATTGTCTTATAAATCTGTAATAATATTCGCTTTATCAATATCATCTATTTGCAATTGAAAAATACTGTCCGAATCTGCATCTTTAATGTTGATATCGTCGCCGTCGATGCTTTCAATTAAGCCCGTAATTTTTCGTTTACCTTCAATTGCATGGTATAGCTTTAGTTTTACTTTACTGCCCACGAACTGCTCAAATTGCTCAAAGTTAAACAACGGTCGATCAATACCCGGAGATGAAACTTCTAAAGTAAATTGACCTTTAATCGGTTCTTCAACTTCAAGTACACCACTAACCTGATGACTGACACTGGAGCAATCACTCACCGTAATACCATCAGCCGAATCAATATAAATTCTCAATACCGTATGTTTTCCCATTGGCAAGTGTTCGATACCGACTAACTCATACCCTAAACCTTCAACTGCAGGTCTAAGCAATTGAGTTAATTTGTCCTGACGGTTCGACATTCCGCGACTTTCTTCCTCTTAAAAAACAAAAAGTGGGCTCAAGGCCCACTTAAAAAATTCAATATATCGGATTGGATTATAACACTATAACGATGAAGTGCAATCGAATAATCTTTAAAAACTTACTGCTTTTGTACCAAGACAGTAACTATATTGCCATTGCCCTTATATTCCAGTTTGGAAAAATAGAGTTGATTGGCCATAGCAATACCCCGGCCATGGTTGTGCATTACACGGTTTGTATCAAATTCCATATACTCATCCCACTCAAATCCCTTACCTTGATCAGTTATGGTGTAAGTCACACCGTCCGAATTATTAATGACATCAATCAAAGCATATTTATCTTTATTTTCCGGTAGCTCAAGTCGTTTAGCTATTTCTGATTCCCACTTGTCCTGTTTTCGTAATTTAGATTTCTCATCATAGCCAATATGCAGATTTCCATGTTCAATGGCATTCACCATGAGCTCGCTCAAGCCCATGGCAATTTTATCCGGCTCATCACAAGCGCAAGCAAGCAACGATGACACAGCAAATACATCTTCCAAACTACGGAACTGGAAACTCGCATTATTTAATAATTTAACAGATGACCTGGTAACATTGAGACTGGCTAATAAAGCTTTGTTATATCCACGATCTTTAACTGCAGTTTTAACAACTGAATGAAGAATGTCGCTGGTAAACGGTTTTGTCAGATAATAATAGGCACCTGCTTTTAAACCTTCAAGAATATCTTCTTTGCTAACCTTGGCTGTTTGCAGAATAACGGGGATATATTTGAGCTCAGGATGTGCCGACATTTTTTCCAGCACTTCCATACCAGACATATTCGGCATCATACGATCAAGCAAAACCACATCATATCTATTGGGGTCTGCCTTAAGCTTTTCCATTGCCTCAACACCATCATTAGCTGTTTCGACGTTGTATGCTTGTCCTTTCCCAGTGAGAAATTCCTCAATAATATCAAGGTTTAAGGGTTCATCATCAACAACCAGAATTACAGGTGAATCCATTTTGCACGCAGCTCCAAAGGGGATGTGATTAAAGGTTTAAAAATTTACCTTATTATTGTCGGTTAAAGTATTAATTTCTTTAGATTAAAGTAATACTCAGCATTAATTTTTGTAATTTTTAAAATATCTCACTGAGAGATAGTATTATACTTAAATACTTAAGCTTATAGTAAAAAAGCTTATAGTAAAAAATAACTACCGCTTGTCTGCTTGTATTTTACCTCTACCCGGCCGAAAATAATTCACATTATCGTAATAAGATTCCACCTCATTTCCGATATCCCAGCCAGGTAAACCAAGTAATGGAAATGGCGCTAAATCCTTTGGCTTACTATAGGGTTTACCCTTAACGAATAATTGAGCCAATTCCTTATCGATCCAATCAAGTTGCTGTTGATTCGTTTGCTGCAATATATTTACATCAACATGAAATAAAATACAATTTGCTGTCATACCTACGTAAGGTGATAAGCCTTTTTCATATAAAGCATGACCAAAAGTAACCAGTTTTAATTTTGATGACAATTCATCTCGCCGCTGCCAAAAAAGCTCTTTCCACTTAAAATTACGGATCAATTGCAACAATGAATTATCACTGCATAAAATAACCGCCCCGCCTTCATCAAATAAAGACAACATATTTTCAATTGGAGAACGTCGACCCGTATCCGTTTCATTTTCCAGACGTGATTGTGCAGCTGGAATATGAATAGAGTTTATTACAGCTTTGGTTTTTGGGAACATAAACCATGTCAGGAATTGAAAAAAGTCATGCCAGTTTTCAGTGCGAGTTTGAATTTCACCGGTTAAATATATTCGTGGTGCATAGTGCTCAGTAAAATGTCCAGGCTTACCATCCTGCTGAACAATTTTTAATGCTTTACCACTTTGAGTAAGAATTGGATTAGGTAGTACAGATAAAAGAGCCTGATAATCATCAAGAACAGGCCACTTTTCTTTGAAATGTGAAAATTTTTCAGCCCAGACACTTAATGGACTAAAAATAGGAGAAAAGGAGACAAAATTCGCATCCCATTTTTGATGTAAATCAATATTTTGAGAAAACATGTTATCTGTATAAAGCCAAATTAAGGAGCAAGTCGCTCATGGGACCAGTCACCCGAATCATTTTTTGAATAAAAAAAGCGATCATGTAAACGACTATCACGTGCTTGCCAAAACTCTATTGTTTTTGGTTCAATACGATACCCGCCCCAGAATGAAGGTAACGGGATCTCAGCATGAGTAAATTTATTTTTCATTTCATCAAACATGGCATCAAGTAATGCGCGATTGTTTACCACCTTACTTTGATGTGAAGCCCATGCTCCAATTTGACTGCCACGTGGACGCGAAAGAAAGTATTTTAGTGACTCCGCGGTGGATATTTTTTCAGCTGTGCCAGTAATTTTTACCTGTCTTCCCATTGAGTACCAGGGAAAAAGTAAACTCACTTGATTATTTACTTCAATGTGTTGTGCTTTACGACTGGAATAATTGGTGAAAAACACAAAACCTTTTTCATCAAATGATTTTAATAACACAGTACGTTGCATTGGCATGCCGTCTTTATCAACCGTTGCCAAAATCATCGCGCTTGATTCTGGTTGTTCGGTCTCACAGGTTTCAGCATACCAACTTTCAAACTGTTTAATGGGATCAGCCTGTAAACTTGATCCATCCAGGCCTTCAGACATTAATTTGTCACGAAGTTGTGATGTTTTTAAAGAAGCGTCATACATAATCGTTTATTTTTGAGGCATTAGTGGGCTACAGTTTTTTATAACCACTTTTCCCTGCAACATGTTTCCTTTTGAATACTCATTAAAATAGCATGTGTTCGTTTTTGGGTCGTAATTCTCGATCCATAAGTTTTCATCTTTCCATGTTGAACCAATATGGCGCTGCCCCTCAGGTACACTTAGTGACATTACGCCACCGTATTTTTTCACAAATATTTGTTGGAAATGAAAATAATACGCAGTCCAGCCAATAATAAAAACGATACCTGCGGCAATAAAAGCATATTTCCACTGATCGATTTTATGCCCGATAAAGACCAATAGCGCAGTAATTAAAGCAAATACGGTTATCCAGTATAAATAGGTAATCACAAAGTTATCTCCTTAAGCATTGCTTATTGCGGTTATATTAACATTTTAAATCAAAATGATTCTGTTAAACTAGTTTTTTATTACCCTGATAATTAAACTAAATTATATAACTACTCGTCATTGCGACGAGCACAGGGAAGTGTGAAGGTAGGGCAACGCAGGAGCAGTTACCGAGGAAACAAAATGACCGAGTCAATCTCAGATAAATCCTTCTACCCAAAAAATTGCTTCGCTGCGCTCGGTATCTGCTCCTGCATCCATGAAGTCATCGTAATGACAGGTATCTCTTAGCATGTCTATTATTCTCAGCACCCTAAATGCACGCTATATCCATGCCTCTTTAGGCCTGCGTTATTTACTTTCGAACATGGGGGGGTTACGTACGCAAACTCAACTCATTGAATTTAATATTAATAGCCGCCCTGTCGATATCGTCGAAACACTATTAAACAACAATCCGAAAATAATCGGCCTGGGAGTATATATATGGAATGCAGAAGAAACCTTGCAAGTTGTAAAACTGCTTAAAGAAGTATCACCTCAAACAGTTCTTATTCTGGGCGGGCCTGAAGTCACATATGAAACAGAGCAACAGGAAATTGCTGCACTGGTTGATTATGTTATTACCGGACAAGCTGATATTACATTCAGAGAAACCTGTGAAAATTTACTAAATAATATTAAACCGTTACAGAAAGTCATTAAGGCAAAACCATTTAAACTTAATAATATTAATTTACCTTACTCTGAATATAGCGATGAAGACATCAAAAACAGAGTTATATATGTTGAAGCCTCACGTGGCTGCCCGTTTAAATGCGAATTTTGTTTATCCGCTTTAGATAAAACCGTTTACCCTTTTGATCTAGATTTATTTTTATCTGAAATGCAAAAATTATTTGATCGTGGCGTACGCAGTTTTAAGTTTATTGATCGCACTTTTAACTTAAAAATCAGGACCAGCATTCAAATTATGGACTTCTTTTTGGAGAAAATGAAAGAGGATAAAATCTACTTACACTTTGAACTTGTACCCGACCACCTGCCCGAAAAATTAAAAATGGTAATACAATCTTTCCCTGAAGATAGCTTACAGTTTGAAATTGGTATTCAAAGTTTAAACCCGGACATTCAGGATATTATCAGCCGTAAACAGGATAATGAGAAGGTTCACAAAAACATGAACTGGATTCGAAAAAACACAGAAGCACATATTCATGCTGATTTAATTATTGGTCTACCGGGTGAAGATTTAAACAGCTTTGCCAGGGGCTTTGATCAGTTAGTCGCTATGGAACCTCATGAGATTCAGGTTGGTATACTTAAACGGTTACGTGGTACTCCGATCATTCGCCATTCTGCAGACTACGATATGCGTTACAGCCCGACTGCACCCTATGAAATTTTAAGTAATAACATTATTGATTTTAGCTCCATGCAAAAACTGAGACGTTTTGCACGCTACTGGGATATGATTGCAAACTCAGGACGTTTTAAGCACACAAAAACATTATTACTTGGTAATAAACCTTTTGAAAACTTTTTACATTTAACTAACTGGTTGCATGCTGAAACAGATCAAACACATAAAATCTCTTTATCCCGCCTCTTTAGTTTGCTTTTTAACTTTATGACAATAGTATTAAAACTAAACGAACAGGAAACAATTAATTTTCTTTTAAGAGATTACGAGGCTTCAGGAATAAAAGGACAGGCAAAATTTATGCTGCAGGCTGATGACAAAATAATTAAACCATTTAAACGTCGTTCAGAGTCGAGACAAAAACGGCATACACTTTAGTATTTTAAAATAATACCCCTTCTCATGTGCCTCCGACCCCTTTAATTAAAAGATGTCCGTCCATAAGCGTTATAAGAATAACTGGACCACCTATAATCACCCGGGTGCTCAACCATACTCGCCCTGACAGGGTTGGATTCAATA
>VAPK010113802.1_pt1 | contig 25312 bp, 22 predicted proteins | sample 3395031 | NCBI WGS metagenome assembly VAPK01 (sample SAMN08290443, study PRJNA428436) | hydrothermal vent metagenome | isolation source: Deep-sea hydrothermal vent chimney 1 | place: Pacific Ocean: Juan De Fuca Ridge
CGCTCCTACCCATTACTGAATAATCTTCGTAATTTGAGCCAGCGAAGTTGTTATGCTTCGCTGGCCTGCGGCCATTGCCTACCTCTAATCGGATCAGAAAGCAATTGTTCACTGATATTAGAAACAATTGTGCTCTGGAACCTATTATTGGAACCTATTATTGACACAACGGGGGGGCCCTTGCAGTGCATACAAAATCAATTTTACTGTCAATTTTCATGATTATTCAAACAGGAATACTTATGGCTGAAAATTTACCGGAGGGGGCATTACGGGCAGGTTCATTATGCAATCAAAAACTTATTAATGATGCGATGATGGGCGTAGTGGGTAAAGTTGCAGTAAAGGGATGCGAGGAGGCACCCGAATCATTTTTAGCCTATGTTACCCAAATGCCAACGGGGATTGTTGGCAGTCAAACGTGGAATGAAACATGGATTGTAACGGGTTGCGGTAATGAATACGCAATAAAGATAGTTTTTAGAGAAGATGGTGCCGGTGGGGCAATGTGGACTATTGAGTAAAATGTACGGCACGGAGTTAAAATGGGTACCAAAGCCAATGCCAGTAAGTTAAGCGTTAAACAATTGAATATGCTAGGGCGTGTCGTCAATTAAGCCAGATAACTGAGGCAGCCAGATGGATAGCCCCAAGAAAATTTCTGGCCGTTTTGTCGACCCTGTAAATTTTGAAGATTTAGCTATGTTAACTTCAGTACTAACACCCAAACGTCTGGCATTATTAAAATCATTGCGTCTGTCTTTTATCTAACCTGCCCTGCCCCGACTCCAAATTGTGTACTTAATGCTTTTGCCATTCCAACACCTAATCTATCAACCAGGCGATTAACAAAATTTGGTCGTTGGGTGAAATCAACAACGGAGTCCACACCAATAATTTCTCTGGCAACAAAACTGGTGCTACCAAGTGCATCGACTAGCCCTAATTCAATCCCCTGTTCACCCGTCCAGATTAAACCGCTGAATAAGTCGGGTGACTCTTTTAGACGATCACCCCTGCCTTGTTTTACAGTGTCGATAAATTGCTTATGAATATTAGCCAACATACCTTTTACATGCTTGACGTCTTCTTGTTTTGCTGCGGAGAATGGATCAAGAAATCCCTTATGTTCTCCAGCGGTGATTAATCGTCTTTCTACGCCTAATTTTTTCATCGCATCGACAAAACCAAAACTATCCATGAGTACACCTATCGAACCCACCAGGCTGGCTTTATCAGCATAAATTTCGTCAGCGGCAGCGGCAATGTAATAACCACCCGATGCACATATATCGGTGATGACCGCGTAGAGAGGAATATCCGGGTATTTTTTTCTAAGTCGAATAATCTCATCATTGATATAACCAGATTGTACCGGACTACCCCCAGGGCTGTTTATTTCAAGAATAACGCCGGAAGTGTTTTTGTCTTTGAATGCGGATTTTAATCCACTTATCACAGTGACGGCATTAGCCACGGAATCATCTGCAATGACACCCTTGATTTCAATAAGTGCGGCATGTTTGCCACCTTTTTTCCCATTTGCAATGTCTACGTCATCACCCCAGTCATTGAGTAACATAATTAATAAAATACCCAGGTAAACAAACGTCAGTGATTTAAAAAAGATACCCCAACGACGCGCTTTGCGCTGTTCATCCAATGCGGTCGTCGCCAGCTTGCTAATGACGTCACGTTGCCAATTTTCATCGTTTTGATTCTTTTCTTTATCAGACAGCATATCAGCGTGTTTTATTTCTTTTGCTTCAGTCCATGCATTATCTGCATTGCCATTACTATTCCCAGCATTTTCATCATGCGCACTACCCGTGCTGCCTTCCGAGTTGTCTACCGGGGAAGTCTTTTTATCTTCATTGTCTGACATTCTATTGACCCTTAATTCTTCAGATGAAAGTCTTTCAGTGTAAACCCTGTTATCAATTTTTCTCTTATTGCTCTTTTTATCCTAAAGACTCTATATATACGAGGACACTATATACTAGTATTAACGACCATGTTCAAAATACATTAATCGACATCATTCAACCAATCCAGCATTTCGCCAATATGGGCAATACAACCGACTGGATCATGGCGCAATAAGCGTTCGCGTTCATGTACACCGGTACTGACTGCGAGTGAAGCAACACCCGCATTACTCGCCATTTCCAGGTCGTATTCCGTATCACCGACCATCAGGGTTTCATCAGGCTGTGCGTCCAGTTCTTCCATTATTTCCTGTAGCATTTGTGGATGTGGTTTGGACGTGGTTTCATCCGCACAGCGTGTACTATGAAAATAATGATCTAAACCCGTTTCTTTTAATACTCGTTTCAGTCCGCTTTGACCTTTTCCTGTTGCGACGGCCAAAAAGTGGCCCAGTTGGGTGAGTTTTTCAAGTACCTCTAGTGTCCCCGGAAAAAGTTCGGAGCGGGATTGACTATCTATTAGAAAGTGATAACGATAGCGTTCTACAAATTGCGGGTGAAACGAATCGTCCATTTCGGGAAAAACGGCCTTTATCGCCTCCTTCATTCCCAGGCCGATGATATTCTTAACGTCTTCATCTGACCGAGAGGGTAATGCAAGATCACGTATTGATGATTGAAAACTACCGACAATATGTGCCTGTGAATCCATCAACGTGCCATCCCAATCAAACACAACTAGCTTGTACTTCATGACTATTTTGCCTTCGTCTGTGTATTGTTAGAACGTAAATTGATAGAAATTTGATCAACAATTTTCTGTAATTCAGTGGGTAATTCAGCGCTAAATTCCCTGCTTTCCCCATCGGGCATTTTGAACTTGATAAAATGAGCGTGCAAAAAAAGGCGTTTTAAGCCTGACGAACGCATTTTCCTATTAAAGTCGCTATCACCATACTTGTCATCACCGGCAATGGGATGCTCGACAAAGGCGGCGTGTACGCGTAACTGATGGGTACGCCCGGTCACGGGAACAAGCTCGACTAAACTGGCTTCGCTAGTAGAAATTTTCCCGCGAAAAATACTGATCGACGTTTTTCCCTCTGGATTCACCCTGACAACTCTTTCGCCCGATTGCAGTACGTTTTTGTGCAATGGCGCGTCGATGCGACGTTCTTCATCGCCCCAATTTCCTCTGACTAACGCCAGGTAACGTTTTTCAGTCTGTTTGCACCGTAATTGTGCGTGCAGCGAGCGTAAAAAGGGGCGTTTTTTCGCGATAAGCAAGCAGCCCGATGTCTCGCGGTCAAGTCGATGCACTAATTCGAGATATTTTTCTTCTGGTTTAAGCGCCCTTAATCCTTCAATAACACCGTATGCCACTCCGCTGCCACCGTGCACGGCAATACCGGACGGTTTATTGAGCATCAACATTGATTTATCTTCGTACAATATAGCGTGTTCAAGGCAAGTTAGAACGTGATCATTAGGAATGGTTTCATCTGATTTTTCACGTTGCCTGACCGGCGGAATACGCACAATATCGCCGGCTTGAAGCTTGTATAGTGGCTTGGAACGGCCTTTATTTACTCTAACCTCGCCTTTTCTTATTAAACGATAGACACGACTTTTCGGTACACCTTTCAACTTAGCGAGCAAAAAGTTGTCTATTCTTTGTCCTGCCAGGTCATCATCAATCTCAACAAACTCAACTGTCGATTTTTGCACTTTCGCTTGCACGCTCGTACTTTTCTCCATAAAAACGCGTTATATTATTAGTCAGACAAATATTTTATCACTATTTTGAACGAGGCTTTTATATATAAATTAATAACTTATGGGAATTATGTTATTGAATTGATGTAATATACATTTATTACGGCTATACTATGTCTCACGGGCAACGTAAAGAGAGGTTATTATCCACAAGCCGTATGAAAAACCGTCAGCGAATATTAAACGTTTTCGAGTTTCATGGGCTTTATACCGATGATTTAAAGCTTAGTTAATAACAAATTTATCAAGCTTTTTGTCAAATTCTTTTGAAGCCTGAACGGATTCGTGTATTACCCAAATCAGACGACGGACACAGTTAATAAGATGTAGTTAATAACTTGTTAATTGAGTATTGATTAATTTGTTAGATTTAAGGTGTCATTGGCATACGGCCATTGTGGCAAATAAATTAAAGGATGTTTTAGAAAGAAGACAACAACAGATATATTAACCTGGGTGAAAAACTAATGAGACAAAAAAACCGGGTTATGTATAAAAGATATATGAGCGGGATTGGAATCGAAAGCACATTGGCAACTGAATGACACTTTTGTTGATTACAGGCATTTTTATCAGCAATATTACTAGCAACTAATGGTAGCAAGTAGCCCAATCAATAAACAACAATTAAGACGACGAGCGCTCCCCCGCATTCCAGACGGAAAGCGAACGATATTTGAACAAATTGATTTAGCGATAACTAAAACATTTGATTGAAATAGAATTCCACACACCTTATTTACTCGTGTGATGTCCGCTTAGGAAGCGAAATGAAGTAGGTTGAGCGCCTGTTGTAAGAGCAGGTAAAATGAAAAGAATGTTAATAAACGCGGCTCAAAAGGAAGAGCAGCGTGTTGCTATGGTGGATGGCCAACAACTTTATGACTTAGATATAGAATCAGCAAGTCGCGAAAAGAAAAAAGCCAACATATACAAAGGAAAAATCACTCGCATCGAACCGAGTCTGGAAGCCGCATTTGTGGATTTTGGCTCAGAGCGTCACGGGTTCCTCTCCTTAAAAGAAATCTCTAAAATCTACTTTGACCCCTCCGTCAATCTCAGATCTGGCCGCGTTAACATCAAAGACGTACTCAAAGAAGGCCAGGAACTCATCGTTCAAGTTGATAAAGCTGAACGGGGTAACAAAGGTGCTGCTTTAACCACCTTTATTAGTCTGGCGGGTCGCTGTATGGTCTTGATGCCAAATAATCCGCGTGCAGGCGGTGTTTCAAGACGCATTATGGGTGATGACCGGACTGAGGCACGCGAAGCAATGAGTTCACTCACCGCACCCGAGGGTATGGGACTCATTTTACGCACTGCTGGCGTGGGAAAAAGTGCAGAAGAACTACAGTGGGATCTGGATTATTTGCTCAGCTTATGGGGCGCGATCGAAAAAGCATCAAAAGAAAAACCAGCACCATTTCTTATCTACCAGGAAAGTAACCTCATTATTCGTGCTATACGCGATTATTTACGCACTGATATTAGTGAAATTCTTATAGATTCTGAAGAAGTCTACAATCAGGCGTGTGACTTTATGAAAATGGTCATGCCGCAAAATTTGCACAAAATAAAACACTACAAAGACCCGGTTTCACTTTTCACTCGGTATCAAATAGAAAGTCAAATAGAAACCGCGTTTAACAGAGACGTTCGGCTGCCATCGGGTGGCTCAATTGTCATCGATCACACAGAAGCACTGACATCGATTGATATCAACTCTGCCCAATCCACATCGGGTGGTGACATTGAAGAAACCGCATTACACACTAACCTCGAAGCGGCTGCTGAAATTTCCAGACAACTGCGTCTACGTGATTTGGGTGGCTTACTGGTCATTGATTTTATCGATATGACGTCATCGCGCAATCAACGTGAAGTCGAAAATAAATTGAGAGAATCTCTCAAGGCGGACCGCGCCAGAGTCCAAATTGGCCGAATTTCAAGATTTGGTTTGCTGGAAATGTCACGTCAACGGTTACGCCCCTCTCTGGGCGAGGCAAGTCAAATAGTATGCCCACGCTGCACCGGACAAGGCACAATACGTACAACAGAATCACTTTCGCTGTCTATTTTAAGATTAATAGAAGAAGAAGCGTTAAAAGACGGTTCAGCTAAAATCGTAGTACAACTGCCCGTCAACGTATCAACATTTTTGTTAAATGAGAAAAGAAGCATAATCAATAATATTGAAGAACGTCACCAAATTTCGGTGGTGCTGGTTCCAAACCCAAATTTGACAACACCCCACTATGAAGTACAGCGTGTCAAAACAAATGAACCGCATAAATTAAATAAATCAAGCTATCGGCTAGCAAACCAAATTGAAACACCGACAAATGTGAGCGATAAAACGGTTGTCTCACCTGAAGAACCAATGGTTAAATCAGTCACGCCGCCTACGCCAGCACCAGATCTGGCTAAAAAGAAAAATGGCGAAAGCATTATCAAACGATTATGGTCGAGTCTTACTGGCAGTGTGGAAGAACCGAAACAAGTGGAAGAAAAACCGAAGCCACAAAAAACACAACATGCAAGACCTCGAAATACGTCATCCAGAAATACGCGTCCAAGAGACCAAGCTCGTCGTCGCCCGGATACGCGTAACCAAAGCGCTAACCACAACACTGGAAAAAACAGAAACACCCCAAGGTCCGGAGTGCAAGATGCAAAAACCAAGAACGCACAAAAGACAAACGGCAATATTGCGGAAAAAACTGAACAACATAAGCAACAAACGCCGCCTACTGCTACTGGTGCACAGCAACAGAGCAAAACACAACCTCAAGCTGAGGAACAAACTCAACAACGTAATAATGTGGGTCAACGACGCGGTAAACGCGGTGGTAGACGAAGAGCTCCACGCGAAAACCGTGGTTCTACAGCGAATGGCTCTACTCAAACTGATTCTCAAAGCCGCGACGCGACGCAGCAGGTCACCAGTGCTGAGAATGTTCAGTCAAATGTAACCGCGAACACGAATACGCGTGTTGACAAACAACCTACTGAATCATCAACGCCAGTTGCAGCGGTTTCTCAATCTCAACCAAATAACGTAAATGTAACTCGCTCACCATTACCTAATGCATCGCCAGCCGCACCTGTTGCAAACAATATTATGCCATTTAAAGATAAATCAGTTAGCAATACGCAGGAAACCAGGACGGAGGAAGTAAAGAGGGAATCCTTGCAAGTTGAAACCAAAGTGGATCGCAAACCTGTACCCTCTACAGCAACTAATACGGGTTCAGATGAAGTCAAACAACATACAAACACTGCTCCTTTACAAGAAAAAAATAATGCACCCACGTTTGATTCAAAACCAAATAATGGGCCAACAAAGAGGCCGGCTGAGAAAAAAATTCAACAAATTGAAACAAAGTCTTCAGCTAAAAATAATGAGAACGCAGCATCCTATACTATAAAACCTGCGCAGATGTCATCTGAAAATGCTAGTGGTCTAGCTCAGACAACAAAAAATGAGCAAGCCAGTGGTTTTCAAACGCCCGCAAACCAGACGTATGCACCACCCACGTCAACAACGATAAACACCCAAAGTGATAACAAAAAATCGGATGGTCAACAATCTTCGAAAGAATCGTCATCGTAAATAAGTAAGTAGTTAAGTAGTATTGTTTGTGCAATTCAATAGCATTCGTTATTTCATAGTGAAAATACACGAATGATCGGGCTAATGTACTGTTCTATTGATAAGCCCAGTGCTTAACAACAAAGCCTCATTCAATCAGCTTGAACCCCTTAGGATAATGATTTTTTTATCTCTTCCAATAATCCTTTAGACGCTTCTTCAACCATATCAAATACGCACTCAAATCCATTTACACCACCATAATAGGGGTCAGGCACTTCTTTGATTTTCAATTGCGGCGCGTAGTCCATAAATAATTTGAGCTTATGATCCAATCCTTCAGGACAAAGATCTTCCAGGTTGCGGTAGTTATCCAGATCCATTGCAATCACATAATCAAATTTCCGAAAATCATCTTTAATAACACACCTTGCGCGCAGATGACTAAGATCAATGCCTCTCCTTAGTGCACATTCCTGTGATCTTGAATCAGGTGAATTGCCAACATGATAAGCATGTGTTCCGGCGGAATCAATTTTTATAACATCGTGTAAATCCGCTGATTCAACGATTTTATTAAACACACCATCGGCAGTCGGTGATCGACAAATATTGCCCATACAGACGAAAACGACTTTTACCGCTGTTGTTCCCGCCATTACACTTCCTCATCTGCAGGCAGTTGACGCGCTTCTTCTTGCAACATCACCGGAATATCATCTCTAATCGGAAAAGCCAATCGATCGGCTTTACAAATGAGTTCATTTACATCCTTTTTGTATACAAGCGGACTTTTACATAAAGGACAAACCAATATATCTAACAATTTACTATCCACGCTTCGTTTTCCTCCCAATGTTCTTATCAATGGTCCTATCAATAGTCTTTACAAGCAGTGCCAACAAACGTTGACCGAATCTATTATCTAATTTCGCATCCACCGGCACAAACCAATGATGCGGTTGCGCAAAAGACTTGCATTTTACAGCATCCTTTTCAGTCATCAAAACAGCTTTTCCATCATTGTAACTGATATCTTCAGGTTTGAAAAAATAGTGATCCCGAAAGGGATGCTCTATCACTTTTAATCCTGATTTTGTTAAATCACTAAAAAATCGTTTCGGATGGCCAATTGCCGCCACTCCGTGTACTTCCTGTTGATTAAAATCACCCAAGTCGCAGCATATAGAACTGTCTTTACAGTTTTGGACTTTATCGCTAACGAGCTTCATTTGATACTCTTTGGGACCCGCAGTACCATTTACAACGACCAAATCAACATCATTCAGCCTTTTTCTGGATTCGCGCAACGGGCCAGCAGGTAAAAAATGGCCATTACCGAATCGCCTAATGCCATCAATAACGACAATTTCTATGTCACGCCCCAGTGAATAATGTTGTAATCCATCATCTGAAATAATGACATCACAATCAGTGTATTTTAAAAGTGATCGTGCCGCAGCAACTCGATCTGGACCCACGGCCATCGGACACTTGCTACGTTGCGAGATCATCACGGCCTCGTCTCCCACCGCTTCCGCACTACTGCCTTCGAGCACCTGTTGCGGCCAGATATCAGACTTACCACCATAACCCCGACTGATAATGCCGGGCAGATAACCCGCCTCTATTAAAAATTGCGCCAACCAGATAACCAATGGGGATTTCCCGGTACCCCCTACATTAATGTTTCCTACCACAATGACGGGCACAGGTATTCGATGGGTTTTCAGCAACCCGAGTTGATATAAGCAACGGCGAAAAATAGTGATTAATCGAAATAACCAGGATAGGGGTAATAGTAATAAAACAATAAAACTTCTGCTATACCAATACGTGTCGAGTTGTTTCACAATCGATGAACCTGCTATTCTGGTGCTTAGTGCTTGGTAATAATAGCGTACTGGCAAAGCATTGCTCAATTTCTACCCGTTGCTTTCAACCTATTCGGCGTCTTTCCTGAATTGCAATTGATACAAACTCTCATACACACCCTTCTGGCTAAGCAGATCAGTATGTGTGCCTTGTTCTACAATCTTCCCCTGATCCAGCACAATGATTAAATCTGCCTTTTCAATAGTCGATAAGCGATGGGCTATCACCAACGTGGTGCGATCAGTCATTAACTGTTCCAATGCTGCTTGAATATGCCGCTCAGATTCATTATCAAGCGCCGACGTAGCTTCATCTAATATTAAAATAGGCGCATTTTTTAACAACGCTCTTGCGATTGCGATTCGTTGTCGCTGCCCGCCGGACAACATAACACCATCAGCGCCTACTCGTGTGTCTAATCCATCAGGCAGTTCCTTGATAAACTCCATTGCGTGAGCAGCTTCGGCAGCCTTGATGATGTCCTCTTTGCTAAAATTTTCCAGGTTGCCGTAGGCGATATTATTCGCTATTGAGTCATCAAACAAAATGACATTCTGGCTGACTAATGCGATCTGATTACGTAAACAATCCAAATTCAGTTTCTGAATATCATGACCACCTAACAAAATCTGGCCGGAAGTGACATCATAAAACCGGGGTAGCAGTCCGACCAGAGATGTTTTCCCGCTTCCCGATCGACCCACGAATGCAATTGTCTGTCCGTAACTGGCGCTAAAAGAAATATTATGCAATACGTTGCCATTTTCTTCATTGTAGGAAAAGGAAACATTTTGATAATTTATTTCACCGTTTACTCTTTCTACCTGCTCGCCACCCAAATTTTTTTCAATTTCAGAATCAAGCAAACTAAAAACGCTTTGGGCAGCAGCGATACCTTTTTGAAACACGGCATTAACGCTTGATAATCGTTTTAGCGGCGCAAACAATAACGTCAACGCCAATAGAAATGACATAAAAACGCCCACAGACACCGTTTCCAGATTCGGCTCGAGCGTCGCCACGTATAAGATAGCAGTAAATGCTATCCCGGCCATAAGTTGTATTACCGTAACAGACAGCGATGTAGTGACCACCATTTTCATGTTCTGACGAAAATTCAGTATATTCGATTCAGCAAACCGCGCTAATTCATACTTTTGCCCGCCAAACGCTTTAACGACGCGATGACTATCGACTGCTTCTTGTGTAACACCAGTTACTGCACCCATGGTTCCCTGAATATTTTTGCTGATTTTTCGGAAACGCTTGCTGACATAGCTAACAATTAAAACAAGTATAGGTCCCATCACCAGAATAAAGATCGAAAGCATCCAATTGATATAAACCAGATAGACAATTAAAAACGTGATGGTGAGACTATCGCGAATAATAACGGTTACCGCACGTGTCGCAGCCAGCGCAATTTGTTCAACGTCGTATATTAATTTTGATGTCAGCTGTCCGGATGGCAAGGAATCATAATAGGATGTGGGCAATTGTAACAAATGAATGAACATCTGTTCCCGCAAATCGCGCACGATGCTACGACCAATCCAGGCCATATAATAGTTTTCAATGAACGTACCAACACCACGAAAAATAAAAATGCCAATCGCAACAAAGGGGATTAATTGGATAATGTCCGGGTCTTTATCAACGAAACCGCCATCTAACACTGGTTTAATCAGCCAAGCAAAACCTGTGTCAGTTACCGCCACCATCACCATACCGATAATTGCGACCATAAATACGCGCCAATAAGGCGTAACATAACGAAAAAAGCGGCGGTAAATTTCTTTAACCGCTTTGGGATCTTCTATATCTGACATTATTCCTCAGTAGATCGATTTTGTTTCGTCGCGATACTTAAGTTTATAAAACCCAGTTGCCGCGCTGCGTCCATTGCAACTATAACCGATTGGTGAGGCGTTTGTGCATCTGCACTGATAAGAATGGTGGGAGATTTGCGATCACCCGCTATTTTCTCCAAAGCGAGCTTAACTGTTTTTAGCTCTGTATTCACGACCTGACGCTTATCAATATAATAGGTACCTTTGGCGTCGATTGCGATCTCGATAATATTATTTTCTTTCGGAAGCGATTTTGACGATGATTCCGGGAGACTAATGGTAATTTCATTTTCATGTTTAAACGTGGTCGATACCATGAAAAAAATTAATAATAAAAACACCACATCGATAAGTGGCGTAATATTGACGTCTAAATCTTCTTTCTTTACGGGACGAATATTCATTTACTGGCTGCTTTTGACTTTTTTTCCGATTTCGCCGCCCCGTTAATTGTACTTCTTTCCCGATCACCGGACATGATCTCCACCATTTTTAAGGCTTCTTTTTCCATATCAATCACCAATTCATCAACACGGCCCCGAAAAAAGCGATGAAACATTAGGCTGGGAATGGCGACCGATAAACCCGACGCGGTTGTGATCAATGCTTCTGAGATACCACCCGCAAGCACCGCCGGATCACCAATGCCTTGCACCGTAATGGCCGTAAACACCTTTATCATACCGATTACGGTGCCAAGCAGCCCTAACAGCGGTGTCACTGAAGCGACCGTACCCAGCGAATTTAAAAACTTTTCCAGATCTTGCGCGACGTGCCTTCCGGTATCTTCAATCGCTTCTTTCATGATTTCCCTGCTGTGGTGGCGATTGACAAGACCTGCTGCGAGAACTCGACCCAGTGGCGTGCTGGATTGAAGATATTTGATGTTTTCTAGATTGAGCTCGTCATTTTTGTGCCAATGCCAAATTTGTGCGACCAGATGTTTCGGCGCTACTTTCTTTTTCTGTAATGACCAAATACGTTCTCCGATAATCGCTATTGCTGCAATTGAGCATAGAATAATCGGAAACATCAACCAGCCACCCGCTTGTACAATTTCAAACACTGTATTTTTCCTTCTTAATATGCATTAACAAGATTACTTAATACCCTGTAACATAACTTTTTTCTGCGCCTATGATATTGCTATCGCATCGTTATGGCAACGTTGCGGCACAAAGCAAAGACACTTTTTGATAAAAACCAATATTCAGTGGTTCTTTTCATTATTGATTAAAAAATCTTCTGTTTTCGTTTCTGTACAGGATGGGTGAATTTTTATACACGCCCTGATGCCGATTCTGAAAAAATGCGAACTCAATGGCGCCATTGCTCGCAGTATCAATCACTACAGCACCCTTCGCTTTATATCGATCGATCACTTCAGCGCGCGGCAAATTAAACCGATTTCTATAACCTACTGGTACTAAGGCAAATTTTGGTCCCACTGCCGCCACAAATGGCACTGTAGACGATGTCTTACTGCCATGGTGCGGGACAACCAGCACATCTGCAAGCAGCGTGTCAGTGGAATGCCCACCCTCTTCTATATAGTCGCCTTTTTTATAAGCTCTAAGTAGATAGTTTTCGGCAGATTTCTCGATATCTCCAGTTAACAACACACTGCCTTCGGAGTTGCTTATTTTTAGTACACACGAAGCATTGTTGCCACTGTATTGATTTCTTAATTTCTTATCAAGCGGCGGGGAAATAATTTCAAACTTAACCTTATCCCATTGCCATGATTGTGAGTCTGCGCACTCGATTATACTTCTATTATGCCGTATTTTTTGCGGCACACTGGTCAAAATCATTTTCACATCCATCTCATCAACAACTGAATCCATTCCACCTATATGATCACTATCACCGTGGCTAATTAATAGCGTGTCGATGACATTAATTCCATTGTAATATAAGAATGGCACAATCACCGCACTACCAGTGTTAAACCGGTCACTAAATCGGGGTCCCGTATCATAAACAAGAACATGGTGACGCGTTTGTACTACAGCCGATAAACCCTGGCCAACATCCAGCAATGTAAATAAAAAATCACCCTCCTTAGGCACCCCTGGTTTAACAAGGACCATCGGCAAAAGCCCTAACGCACCTAACCATCGCGCGGGTACACCGCGCGGCGTAAGTAACCAGAATATACCGATCAATCCTGGAACAATTGTCCATCCAACAAGGTTGTGCTGTTGCCAGCTTGCAAACGGTATATTCGCTAACCGGTTAAGGACAATCCAGAGCAGATCAAATGAGCGTGCAGCTAAATTTAAAAATAGTGCTCCTACATCATCGGAGAGAAAAACAACCACACTGCCTATTAATGTTAACGGTACGGTAATTACACTCACCCATGGAACGGCAACTAAATTTGCCAATGGTGAAATCAACGATATTTTCTGAAAAAAAAGTAATGTAAGTGGCAATAACCCAATAGCAACGACCCATTGAACGCGCCCCCATTTCCACCACAGGTTTCTTTGGTACAAACGTGCCGACATGCCAAATAAAATAATCGCGACGGCACTAAATGAAAGCCAAAATCCAGTATCTAATACAGAAAAGGGGTCGATTATCAATATTACCACTAGCGCAACCGCTAATATGACACCCGGCCTAAACTCACATTGCAAAAATACGGAAAACATCAGCAGTGCAACCATCACCAATGCACGCTGTGTCGGGATGGAAAACCCAGCAAGCATGGCGTAAAATGTTGCCGCTAAAAGTGCAAATATAGCGGCGAATTTACTTGCTGGCAGGATTAAACACACACGGGACAATACACCTTGTCCGCGAACAGAACCAATTAAACGCCAACTCCACTTCATCAAAAAAAATACAAACCCGGCCACAAGCCCGATATGTAATCCGGAAATCGCCATTAAATGATTTGTGCCGGTACGCGTGAGCACGTCCCACTGTACTTGCGTAATATCCTGTCTGTCACCAATGGCGAGTGCTTTTATCAGCCCCTTACTCGGATGAGACATCAATAGCGTAGATATTTTTCCAAATAACCGCTGCCTGAACCGGTCGATTAACGACGCCTGTTCGATACCGGAAAGTCGTTTATTTATATTGCCTGTTATATCTGGATAAAATTTTTTATTTTTTGTAGAAAGTTCTTTTTTAATATAACCTGTCGCATGAATACCTTTTTGAAATAGCCAACCTTCATAGTCGAAACCGCCCGGGTTCATGAACCCATGTGGCCGTTTTAGTTTAACAATGAAACGCCATTGCTCACCCAGATTTACCTGTTGAAATCCGCTGTACCAGCTCAATTGTACACGCCCCGTCGGCTTAATTTGCTGACCTTGATAACGTAAGGATTGAATTTCAAATTGAAATTTGCGTTTGCGGTTAGTTACCGTCGGTAGTGAAACAATCACTCCTTGCGCCAGCAAACTTTCGCCTTCCAAATCAGCTGTGATGCCACCTGAATCGAAAAATAGATTGGCCCTAAACAACGCCCATAACAACCCAGTTATACAATATAATATAGATACAATGAATAAAACGTGTGGTGAAGATTGTCGGCTTGTATAATAAACAAGCGGGAGAATAATCCCTAACGCCAGTGCCCAGCGGCTGTCCGGTAAAAAAGGAAATTGCAGAAAAAGAATAATTCCAGTTAAAAACGCAATGGCGAATAAACGCATTATTAGTAAACCGTTTTTGACACAATATGATGGAAATAGGCATAATTAACCCGTATAAAGGTCGCATAATTTCTTATACAAATAACTTACAGTAATGCCTAAAAGACTCATAAAACGTTATTTGCCTGATCAAAAAACAATACAAAACCACAAAATGTTACGTTGGTTAGGTAAATTGCTGGAAGATCCGAATCTGTTACATTTAAATAAGTATTCGGTCTCCGGGGCGGTGAGCGTTGGAATATTTGTCGCACTAATACCCGTACCATTTCAAATGGTGATCGCGGCATTGATGGCACTGCTAATCAGGGCGAATTTACCCATATCGGTGGTGTTGGTGTGGATAAGTAACCCAATCACTGTGCCACCTATTTTCTACTTCACTTATTTAGTGGGTGCGCAGATATTGCAAATGCCGCTACCCGATATCAAATTTGAATTCACCGCAGAATGGTTTATGCAGGAATTTGACGCGATCTGGCAACCATTGTTGTTCGGGTCGTTGCTGGTTGGGCTAATCTGTGCGGTCGTTGGAAATGTTATCGTCAGAATTTTATGGCGCATGCATGTCATCAAAAACTGGAAATTACGCAAGGAAAGAAAACGAATGAAGCGCGAAAATGCCAAGAACATCGATATTTAAGTTAACCCGTTGTTATCAGTACACCATCTTCAATAGTTAATATCCTGTCCATACGCGCTGCCAGTGTTTGATCATGTGTCACGACAACAAAACTGGTGCCTAACTCCTTATGTAACTCTAACATCAACTCGTAAACACGTTCTGCTGTTTTATGGTCGAGGTTACCAGTAGGTTCGTCGGCTAAAATACAACGCGGGTTCGTCACCAATGCCCGGGCAACAGCGGTACGCTGTCGTTCACCGCCGGATAACTCGCTGGGTTTATGTCCTAATCGCTGACTCAATTCAACACGACTCAACACTTCAGCTGCTTTTTTACTTGCTTCACCGGGAGACACGCCACGGATCAGTAATGGCATGCAAACATTTTCCAGTGCTGTAAATTCCGGTAACAAGTGATGGAACTGATAAACAAAACCCAGGACTTTGTTACGAACAATACCACGCTCTGCTTCACCCATAGCAGAAAATGCCTGACCATTGACTTCAACTGTGCCACTACTGGGTAAATCAAGCCCACCTAACAAATGCAACAACGTCGATTTTCCAGAACCCGAACTGCCTACTACCGCCACACGTTCACCGGGACTGATTTCCAGACTAATATTTTTTAATACATTGACGTTCAAACCACCTTCATCAAACGTTTTCGTCAACGCGTTACATTTCAGTACTGGAGTTGAGGGCGGCGTTGTAAGTGGCGCAGGGTTACTCATATCGCAATGCCTCAGCCGGTTGTGTTTTAGACGCACGCCAGGCAGGATAGATTGTGGCAAATATGCTTATTAAGAATGAAACACTACTAATCAAAATAACGTCATCCCAATGTAAGTCTGACGGAAAATCACTGATGTAATAAACATCGCCGGGTAAAAATTTAGTGCCAAACATGCGTTCAATAAAAGGAACAACCGTATCGACATTCAGCGCCAGAGCAACCCCTCCCGCCATACCCATAAGCGTTCCTAGCGTGCCAATCACGGTTCCCTGAATCATAAATATGCCCATCACACTCTTTGGTGAAGCACCCAAAGTACGTAATATCGCGATTTCTGTCAGTTTGTCTGTCACTAACATCACTATCGTTGATACAATATTAAACGCGGCAACTGCAACAATTAGCATCAGAATCAAAAACATCATGCGTTTTTCAATTTTTAACGCGCGAAAAAAATTCGCGTGTTGCCGCGTCCAGTCACTGATCAGGTATTCCCCTGGTAAATCTTTTACCAAATCACGCGCGACGTAGGGTGCATCAAAAATATCGACTAATTTTAAGCGTATGCCTGATACCGAATCGCCCATACGAAACAAGCGCGCCGCATCATCGATATGCAATAGCGCCAATGCATTATCATATTCATACATGCCCACCTCAAAAACACCCACTACAGTAAAACGTTTTAACCGTGGCAGAATACCCGCTGGTGTAATATTAGCTTGCGGCGCGACTAACGTGACTTTATCTCCCCGCAATACACCAAGAGAACGGGCTAAATCCTTACCCAGGATGATGCCAAATTCACCTGGTATCAGATCATTAATTGAACCAAATAACATTTTGTTACCTACTTCAGAGACATCAGGTTCTTTTTCTGGTGATATACCGCGGATCAATGTACCCTTTACTTGTTGACCAGTGGTCAACATGCCCTCTGCCTTGATATACGGTGCGACACCTAATACATCTTCACGTTTTAGCGCAATATCAGCTAACTCTTTCCAATTATACAATTTTCCATCATAGCCAAGGACCATTGCGTGTGACGCCATACCCAAAATGCGTTCACGCAGCTCTTTTTCAAAGCCATTCATTACCGATAACACGGTAATAAGTGCAGTCACACCCAGCGCGATACCCATCATGGAAATCAGGGAAATAAATGAAATAAAATGATTTCGGCGTTTGGCGCGGGTATAGCGCAAGCCAATAAAAAGAGATAATGGTTTAAACATGAATAGTTATTAAAAGATCAGTCCAGAACACCAGTAAACTTACAAACAGAAAATGTACACGCCAGTTTAGAGTGCGAAATAGTAACATGAAAACCAACAACACACACTACCCTACCTACTTTAATGTTGACTATGTAGTCGGCATCCCCACTGGCTGATCCTGGTGTTGCGTTTGTACAACCTGCTGATTTACCTCAATCGATTTTTGAATTATACCCGCGAGGTCATTGTTGCTAACCTGAAGTGACACAGCCTGATTCATATTTTGTTGCATGAATTGAATGAGGTGAGGATGCATCGCAATAGCGGCATCGAGATCTGGATTTGTTCCCGGCACATAAGCGCCGACACTGATTAAATCCCGGTTTTGTTGATAGAGTGAATACTGTTGTTTAAAATGACGTGCAGCAATCTGTTGATCTTCCGATACAATATCAGTCATCACTCGACTGATTGATGCCTCAATATCTATCGAAGGATAGATGCCGCCTTCTGCAAGTTGTCTGGACAAAACAATATGGCCATCAAGTATCGCACGTGATGCATCGGCTATCGGGTCTTGTTGGTCATCACCTTCTGTTAATACTGTATAAAACGCAGTAATCGTCCCCCCTTTATCACCCGTGCCCGCACGTTCTACCAGTTGTGGCATTTTGGCAAAAACGGAGGGGGGATATCCTTTTGTTACAGGCGGTTCACCAATCGCCAGGGCCACTTCGCGTTGCGCTTGTGCATAGCGGGTCAACGAATCCATTAACAGTAATACATTCATGCCCTGATCACGAAAGTATTCGGCAATACTGGTCGCCATTGCCGCGCCATGCAAACGCATTACTGGTGGACTATCCGCAGGTGCTGCGACGACAACAGCACGCGCCATGCCTTCTGGCCCAAGATTTTTTTCAATAAATTCTTTTACTTCACGACCACGTTCACCGATCAAACCAACGATGACCACATCCGCGTTAGTGTATTTAGTCATCATACCCAACAACACACTCTTACCAACACCACTACCGGCAAACAAACCTAATCTTTGCCCACGGCCCACACTAAACAATGTATTTATTGTTCGAATACCAACGTCAAGTTGTTCGCTGATTGGGGTGCGTAAAAGTGGATTGATCTGACGCCCCATCAAAGACATTCGTGCAGTCGTTTTCAATGGTCCTGCACCATCTAGCGGGCGACCAGCACCATCAATCACCCTGCCCAATAATGACTCACCCACTGCTGCTTCGTAGACCCTGCCTGTAGGAATCACTCGAGAATTGGGTACAATGCCTCGAATATCAGCGGTCGGCATCAAAAATAACCGATCTCCGGAAAAACCAACAACTTCGGCTTCAATAAATGAACCATTAGACACTTCTACATTGCACAATTCGCCAATGGCCGCTTTGCAACCGATAGCTTCCAGTGTTAAACCCACCATTCTGGTGAGCTGTCCTTCGACAACAAGTGAAGTAGTTGACGACAAGCTGGAACGATGAAGCGCTAGCTGTTCTGCCCAAAGCTTATTTCGATTTGCGTCAGGTGATTGGTTTATCTTGTTCACGCTCACCCCCTAGAATTTGTGCAAATATCGCGGCAAGTCTGCTTTCAATAGACGCATCTATCTGCGATGTGTCCGTCGTTACCTTACAACCGCCACGCATTAATGTAGCATCTTCGACCAACAACCATTGTTGATTTTCGCTGCTTATAGTATTCAATTGATTTACCACCGAAGCATCTTCCGGATGAAGTGAAATTTTGATATTACGCGACGCGCTAGGCAGTACTTCCAAGGCTTCACGTATAACCGCCATTATTTGATCGGGGTTTATTTTGATCTCGCGCCGGATAATCTGTTGTGCGATTGCAATAGCCAGAGTAACCAGTTCTTGTTCTACCTGCCGATCCAGTTCATCAAAGGGTTCATTGAGAGTACACAGAAGTTGCTCAAGATGCCTGACGGTTTGTCGTTGTTTATTCACCACTTTAGCGGCTTCCGCCATTCCATTTTGATAGCCTTTTTCATAGCCCTCATCCTGTTTTTGCTGGTCCAGGCGTGCACGCAAATTTCCTGAAACAGAGCCACTTTCGCCCGTTCCCCGATTAACGATATGCGAACTCTGCACAGCAGGTATTGCCCACGCGCTGTATTTGTTTTCGCCCTGCTTAATGATTTTAGACATATTCTTCAGCACTCGATCCACCGAGCATTATATCGCCCGCTTCCGCCATGCGACGCGCAATAGTTAATATTTCTTTTTGGGCACCTTCAACTTCGCTCAGTTTGACCGGTCCTTTTGCCTCCAGGTCTTCGCGAAGCATTTCCCCCGCACGTTTAGACATATTTTTAAAGAATTTTTCTTGCAACCTTTCATCAGACCCTTTTAGTGCTAAAATAAGCGCATCAGACGAAACTTCGCGTAATAATGTTTGTATGCCGCGATCATCCAGGTCGGCAAGGTTATCAAAAACAAACATCAAATCCTGAATCTTATCGCCAAGATCAGCATCCGTCTCTTTGAGATTATCCATAATCCCCGCTTCAATTGAGCTATCCATTGTATTTAAAATATTGGCAGCAGATTTTAGACCGCCGACGCTGGCTGATTTTATATTAGTCTGCCCTTCAAAGTGCTTTTCCATTATGGCATTTAATTCACTTAACGCACTGGGCATAATGCCATCCAGTGTAGCAATTCGCATAATCACATCCACGCGCGTCTTCTCTGGCAACAGCACTAACACTTCAGCTGCTTGATCAGCATCAAGATACGCTAAAACAATGGCGATAATTTGAGGATGTTCGAGTCGTATAAGTTCTGAAACAGCACGCGGGTCCATCCACTTCAAGGTTTCAAGTCCTTTAGTATTACCACCCAAAAGTATTCTATCGATGACTTTACCTGCTTTATTTTCACCCAAAGCAGACACCAGCATATTACGAATATAATCATCCTTACCCAAGCCAATGGAGGTGTGTTTTTCTGCGGTTCTTAAAAAATCCGTTACAACGTTATCGACCTGATCTTTTGAAATATTATTTACTTCGGACATGGCAATGCCCACTTTTTGGACTTCTTTGGGGTCCATATGCCGCAAAATTTCAGCGGCGGTTTGCTCCCCCAAACTCAACAGCAATATAGCGGCACGTTCTACACCATTCATTTCAACACCAACAACGATCCATATTCAACTGATATCTGCTGATTGCATACCTATTGATTTGAGCACCATTTATTATAGAGCTATTCATTAGAGAACTATTCATTAGAAACCCAGGTTTTGACAACTTGCGCCACCAGTTTTGGGTCTTGTTCAGCAGCAGCCTGAACGACTTGCAGCGTATCATTCGCTGGCGCAGCTAATGTAGGTGTTGTTGAAGCATCTGACGAGGCACCCGCAGCAGCGGTCGCGGCAGGATACTGTTGTCTTGGCCCCTCCTTACCAATTTGTGCAAGTGAACGCATAACAGGGCGCAGTACGCCAAATAATAATGCCAGCCCCAGAATACCGCCTATAGCATTTTTAACAATATCGATAAACCATGCTTGTTCCCAAATAGCCAGTTCTGGTAATGGCTCAGGTTCAACAGCGTCGAAAAAAGCGGCGTTAATAATATTTACACTGTCACCGCGCTGTAAATTATATCCAACAGCTTCTTTGACCAGTTGCGAAAAGCGATTTATCTCCTCAGGGGAATAAGATGTCTTTGTCACTATGCCAGTGTTACTCACCAATTTTTTATCATCAATGACTACTGCCACCGATAAACGTTTAATTCTGCCCATGCCCAATCTTGTATGGCTTATTGTTTTATCCAATTCATAATTTTGGGTTTTTCGACTTCGACTGTTCGATGGTCGGGCAGCAAACGAGCCGGAATTTGCAAAATTCGCCGCATCTTGTTCTGCGTTGTTTGCATCAGGTTGATTTGATGCCGCACCCGGCACACCGCTTGCAGATGCATTTACGGATTTTTCTTCCACCACTTGCTCACTTCGCAGCGCGGGTGTGTCTGGATTATATGACTCCTGTGTTTGCTCGGTAAAGGTAAAATCAACATCCGCCGTTACCTGCGCGCTCACTGCACCTGGGCCAACGATAGGCGTCAAAATACCTTCGATACGTTCAATATAATTTTTCTCCAGTTTACGCGCGTAATTTAACTGGGACGCAGACAGTGCCATGTTACGGGAACTATCTTTTGTCGTTAGCAAACGGCCATTTTGATCGACCACAGTCACATTACCTGCTGTTAAATTGGGTACACTGGATGAAACAATATGTGCTATCGCCATAACTTGTTCTTCTTCCAGCACGCGACCGGAATAAAGACTGATCAAAACCGATGCGCTGGGTTTCCTTTTATCTCGCAGGAATGCCGATTGTTTTGGTAACGCGAGATGAACCCGCGCGGTTTGAACATTCTTCAACGCCATTATCGATCGTGAAAGCTCAACTTCCAATGACCGCTGATAGCGAGCTGTTTCCATAAATTGACTAACACCAAAACCCTGATCTTGATTGAGAGTCTCAAAACCTATGGCGGTGCCCTGGGGCAAACCTTGTGCAGCAAGACTCATACGAACATCATGAACTTCCGACGATGGAACAAGTATTGAACTTGTTCCACCAAGTTGATAGCGTACAGAACTTTTTTGTAAAGCGTCTATAACTAATCCAGCGTCTTTTTCAGAAAGCTCACTATATAACATCGTCATATTCGGTGTGGATGACCACATTACAATATATACACCGGCTGCAACGCTTGCAGCTAATGCAATCAGTAAACCGAGCTGACGCAATGCGTTAAGATTTGAAAAACCATCAAATTGTGTTGTTAAAGATTTTTTTTCTGCAGCTGCCATATATTAGAACCTGGTGTTAAACTTTGAGTTAACTTTTAGTCAAGAGTCAAACCTTAAGTTAAATTACCTAATACGAATTTAAGTAAACACTGTAATAAATCGAATATTTTCCCCGACAATTACCTGTCCTACTAAACCTGCATTGACATTATCTCCTGATAAGCGGAGACCATTTTGTTGCGAACTTGCAACATGGCCTGAAATGAAACGCTGGCTTTCTGACTCGCAATCATTACCTGTTCCAGACTAACGTTCGTGTCACCACTATCCAGAGCTGTGCCCAGTGCCCGTGATGCTTTTTGATTTTCATTAACAGCATCAACCGATTTTTTTAACAAAGAGGAAAACTCCGTCGTTGTTTGATTATTCGCACCTGCGACACCTGCCGTTGCGCCAACATCGCCTTGTACAGCGGCGGCAGTAGCACGGAGTTGGGAGAGCAATGCACCCATATCAATACTATTAATTTTATCCATATTTTTACCTCTTTAATTAATATTTACAATCAAGGTACTTCAATTCCAAGATCACGCATTTTTGCCAATTTGTAACGCAGCGTTCTTTGGCTAACACCCAATTTTTCAGCTGCTAACTTGCGACTACCGGCCGTTTCTTTCAATGTTTGTACAATCAAATTATATTCATGTGATTTCACATCATGATGCAGGTCACCTTCTTGCGGGACCGATACCATTTCTTCTGTCCCGGATGAATCTAATTTATTTTTGTGTTCACTTTTACTTTTAATAGGGCTGCTTTCTATATAATCAAATCGCACATCATCAGGCACGATGTCCTTTCCTGTATGTAATACCAGCGCACGTTGCATAACGTTATCCAATTCGCGCACGTTTCCTGGCCAGGAATAGCCCACTAATTTATGTGCGGCTGATTTTGACAATTTTGGTATTGGTCTGGCATAACTGTTTGCGCTGCGCGAAAGAAAATTCAACGCCAAAGGCACAATGTCATCCCTGCGTTTACTTAATCCAGGTAGTTTAATTGGTAAAACATTAAGCCTATAGTACAAATCCTCTCTGAACTTACCGACAGATACCAACTCTTTCATGTCTCTATTCGATGTTGCAAGGATACGCACATCCAATGGAATTAATTTATTTCCACCCAATCTTTCCACTTCCTTTTCCTGCAAAACGCGCAGCAATTTGGCCTGCAAACTAATATCCATTTCGGAAATTTCATCCAACAACAAAGTTCCTTGCTGCGCCAGTTCAAATTTCCCTACACATGCTTTGTAAGCACCAGTAAAAGCGCCCTTTTCATAGCCAAACAAAGTTGCTTCCAACATATTATCCGGTATCGCCGCACAATTTATTGCAACAAAAGGTTTGTTTGCCCGAGGTGATTTATTGTGTATAAATCTTGCGAGCACTTCCTTACCAACACCACTTTCACCGTTTATCATTACAGTGGCGTTACTTTTTGCAACACGTTGAGCCAATCCAAGTATTTCTTTCGATGTATTGTCTATGGCGATAAATTCACTGTCATTAGAAAAACTTTGGCTTACTATCTGGCTTACAAGATTAACCAAAACTTCAGCCTCAAATGGCTTAACCAAATAGTCAACGGCACCGTCGCGCATTGCTTCCACTGCTTTTTGTACCGACCCATACGCCGTCATCAGCAAAACCGGCAAATCAGGACGTTGCGCTTTAATACGTTTTAATAATGCGTGGCCATCCAATTCTTCCATTTGCACATCACTGACGACCATGTCATAGTTGGTTTTCTTCAACATATCCATTGCAAATGCCGCATTGGATGCTGCCTCTGCCTTAAATCCCGCGAGCGCTAACGTATCACATAATGCAGCTTGCAGTGACAAATCATCTTCTACAACAAGTATGGTTGATTGGGTCATTTTTCTGCCCCCTCTTCAGCAGACTTTTTATTTGACTCTTTATTCGACTCTCTATTAGACTCTTTATTAGAGAAGGGCAATCGCAAAGCGAAAGTGCTGCCTTCTCCTTCGGCCGATTCAAACCAAAGATAGCCGTTATATGTTTTTGCAATGGTATCTACAACGGATAAACCCAGCCCGGTGCCTTGTGAACGAGTAGTAAAAAACGGTTCCAGAATTCTATCTTGCCGTTCTTTTGAAATACCCTTTCCGTTATCGCAGACCAGTATGTCAACCATATTCGCCTCAGCCTGGTTTACACGAATAATAATTTTCCGCGACTCCTCATTCCCATGAAAATAGTCAGCACCGTGAAAACTTTGTATTGCATTGCTAATTATATTTTGTAAACCACTTAACAATACTTCCTTACTTCCGACCATCATCACCTTTTTGTCGGCCATTTCATTGTTAATATATAAATTAACATTGTTATCTTTAATTTCGCTTTGCGTTAATATTTGCAAATCATTGATCAGCGCGGACAATAAAAACGGTTGATTATCAGTTACATCTCCGCGCGCAAACATCAACATGTCGTTGACTAGTTTTTCGATATGACGCATTTGTGATTGAACCTTGTCAACCAATTCGAGACGATTTTCCGTTTCTAATTCCGTTTGTTTAAGATGAGAGGCATAAAGCATTGATGTCGCTAACGGTGTTCGTATCTGATGGGCAAGCCCAGCTGCCATTTCACTCATTGCCGTCATTTTCTGAAAACGGTTTAATTGCTCGGTGAGTTCTCTGGATTGGGTTACATCTTTGATTAATAATATTTGCCCGGTATCTGCTTCTAAAGCGTTGGTAGTAATATTTACGCGACGTCCATCCTTCAACGAAATATCATGTCCGTCGTCTGATCGAGGTGCAAAAGCACATTTAATCACTTCAACCCAAGGTAAACCGACAAGTTTCTGATCGGCAACACAATCACGAAACAATTGATCTGCGGAAGGATTGGTTTCCTGAATACAACCGAAACGATCTAAAACAACAATTGCGGCGGGTAGCGCATTGAGAATGGTAGAGAGTCGACCGGCAATTCGTTCCTTCTCTGCCAGCTCATACATTTTTTCTCTGCGCGTATCAGCAAGCTCACTATTTAGCTCGGCTACGCGTGACTGCAGCACGGCATACGAGGAGATAAGCTCTTCGGATAGCTGGTTAAACGTATGAAACGCGTTTTGTAAATCTTGCGCGCCTATTGAATTACTGTGAGAGCTA
>VAPK010017820.1_pt1 | contig 25299 bp, 24 predicted proteins | sample 3395031 | NCBI WGS metagenome assembly VAPK01 (sample SAMN08290443, study PRJNA428436) | hydrothermal vent metagenome | isolation source: Deep-sea hydrothermal vent chimney 1 | place: Pacific Ocean: Juan De Fuca Ridge
AAATTCAAGCCGCTCACCATTAATTCCTTCAATAAACTTTCCCTGATCAAACACCATATTCCCATTTACAAAGGTCTTAAGAACCTTGGAATTAAAAACAGTGCCTTCAAAAGGTGACCATCCGCATTTATAAAGAATATTCTCCTTTTTCACCTCCCACGGGCTATTCATATCTACCAAAACCAAATCTGCAAAATAACCCTCCCTGATAAATCCTCTGTTCTTTACACGAAAAAGAATAGCCGGGTTATGGCACATTTTTTCCACTACCTGTTCAACAGTCATTTTACCCTGTTTGACAAATTCCAGCATCACAGCCAGGGAATGTTGTACTAGAGGACCGCCAGCAGGAGCTTTGAAATAAGGCCGTTGCTTCTCTTCCAAAGTGTGAGGCGCGTGATCCGTAGCAACCACATCAAGCTTGCCACTCAACAGTGCATCAAACAAAGCTTCCTGATCAGATTTGGCCTTAATAGCGGGATTCCATTTGATCCGGTTACCTTTTTCTTCATAATCACGATCGGAAAACCACAAATGATGAACACATACTTCAGCAGTGATCTTTTTATCAACCAACGGGATATCCTTATCAAACAGCTCCATTTCCCTGGCTGTAGAAAGATGCAAAATATGCAACCGGGAACCGTATTTCTGCGCCAGACGAACTGCTTTGGAAGAAGAAAGATAACAGACTTCAGCCGTTCGGATTTGAGGATGCAGAACTACTGTACCATCCAAACCATACTTCTTATAGAATGACTCATTATTTGCCCTGACTGTTTGTTCGTCTTCGCAATGGGTAGCGATAAGCATATGAACCTTTGAGAAGATCTGTTCCAGCACCATTTCATCATCAACAAGCATGTCGCCGGTGGAAGAGCCCATAAAAACTTTCAGGCCACAAACCTTTGTGGGATCGGTTTTCAGGACTTCATCAAGATTGTGATTTGATGCGCCCATATAAAATGAAAAGTTGGCAAGCGATTTTTCTTTTGCCAACTCATATTTCTCTTCTAAAAGTTCCTGTGTAAGAGCTGGAGGATTTGTATTGGGCATTTCCATGAAACTGGTAACTCCTCCGGCAACCGCAGCCCTGCTTTCAGTAAAAATCTCTGCTTTGTATTCCAATCCGGGCTCGCGAAAATGTACCTGATCATCAATTACGCCGGGAAACAAATACAAGCCTTCTGCATGAATAACTTTATATCCATCAGGAATAATCTCTAAAGCGGACTTTTCCTGAATTCTTTCGATAATCCGGTTATTCAGGTAAACAGTTCCAACAAAGGATTTGCCTTCGTTTACAATTGTAGCGCCCTTTATAACCCATTTTTCAGGCATTGTTTAGTTTTTAGTTGTTCGTGCTTTGATTTTTCCCATCAGGCCTTTCTTTCTCAAATTTATCACTCCTAAAATGGCCTCACGAAATATAGACTTGTTCATTTTTGATTCGCCCAGGGTACGGTCAGTAAAAATAATGGGGACTTCAACAACATTAAATCCAAGTTTTATTGCAGTGTATTTCATTTCTATCTGAAACGCGTAACCCACAAATTCTACTTTGTCAAGGTCAATGGTTTCCAGAACTTTCCTGCTCCAGCACATAAAACCCGCTGTAGTGTCCCTAATACTGAGACCTGTAACAAAACGAACATAAGCTGAAGCAAAATAGGACATCAGAACCCTGCCCATGGGCCAGTTTACAACATTAACTCCTGTGATATACCGTGAACCAACTACTGCATCCACGCCATCTGCCCGGGTCGCAGAATACAATTTTATTAAGTCTGCCGGATTATGAGAAAAATCAGCATCCATCTCAAAGACATACTGATAATTGTTTTCAAGCGCCCATTTAAATCCGGCAATATAGGCTGTTCCCAACCCATTCTTGCCTTCCCGTTCCAGAATGTACAATTTTTCAGGAAACTCTTTCATCATATCTTTAACAATGAGTCCCGTTCCATCAGGACTGTTATCTTCAACTACCAGAACATCAAAACTTTCTTCCAAAGAGAAAACGGTACGCAAAATACTTTCAATGTTTTCTTTCTCGTTATAAGTTGGTATGATAACCAGTCCATCGTTCATAAAAAATTGTTTTTGCGAAAATAAGAGAATTGCTTGGTTTTAATACGAAATCTTTCTTAAAAAATCTGATAATCACTGTTTCTGATACCTAAAGTCAATAAATTTTCTTATTTGGTTATTTATTGATTAAAAGCTGAGGTTAAAGTGTAAGCTCCTGAGCCGGATCCCAAAAATAGCGCTCCATGTTTACTATTTGGCTATTTTTCACCTGAATGCCCTCGGCTATAAGAAGTTCCTCCATCGTATCAGGTCCCCCAAAATGTCTTTTACCCGTTAACAAACTAGCCTGGTTCACAACCCGGTGTGCCGGAATATTCACAACACCATGTCTTGAGCTGTTTAGCGCCCATCCTACCATCCTGGCTGATCCTTTACTGCCCAAATAAGAGGCAATGGTTCCGTAAGAAGTAACTCTTCCATAGGGTATTTGAAGCACAACCGCATAGACCTGTTCAAAAAAACTACTATTCTTTTCCATCTCCCAGCTTCTTCGCCGGAAACAATTCCGGGTTCAATTTAAATTCAAGATATCTGATTTTTGTTTGATAGGAAAGCCATCTCTCTTCATAAAAAGTCTGTATCTCAGTCACTTCATTTTTCAAACCTGAACCATAGATATCTTCGTTGGTATACAAGAGTTTATGTCCATCCTGTTTAATGACTTCACTCGTATAATCGTAAAGTAATAATGCATCTGTTTTCAGGTGTATAATCCCATCGGGCTTGAGAAAGCTGCTATACCTATTCAGAAACTGAGGAGAAGTCAGTCTCTTCCTTTCCCAGCTCGCTTTTACCTGGGGATCAGGAAAAGTGATCCATATCTCATCAACTTCGTTCTCACCAAAAAAATATTCAACAAGATTGATTCTCGTCCTGATAAACGCCACATTTTTAAGACCTTCTTCTTTCGATGTTTTCAAGCCACGCCACATACGGGCGCCTTTGATATCAATTCCAATAAAATTTAAATTTGGAAATTTCTGAGCCAGTCCTATCGTATATTCCCCTTTTCCACATCCCAACTCTAAAATTATTCTATTGTCATTCCCAAAAAATTCATTCCATTTTCCTTTGAAGGGAAAGCCCTGAATTACTTCCTTGTACGAATATTGAAATAGATTATCAAAAGTGAGATTTTCAGCGAAACGCTGGAGTTTATTCTTATTTCCCAATACCCTTAAGTTATTTTGTTAGTTTTCAAAGATCCACGCCGAAGGGTTCTCTTTTTCACGGATTGTAAGTAATTGTTTTTCAGCCTGGTCACGATTTCTAAAATTACCAAATGCAACCCGGTGTAAGCCATACTTCGTGATTCCAGCGTCCATGGCCGGATAACCTTTTAAGCGGAGTTCGTGTATTAGTTTCTCTGCGTTTGATTCGTTTTTAAAGGCGCCTGCAATAATAAAGACATGTCCGCTGGATGAGGAATATTGAATTTGCTTTGAATTTTTCGGTGATAAAACCGGATTCCTCGTTACTTTATTTATCACCGGCTGAAAGTTATTGTTAGTCACCGCTCCCACACTTTTAGTTACAGGGTTTGATACTGTTTCAGAAGTGTTTCCAGGAGTTTTGCTTTCAACAATTTCAGTTTTAGATGCCGGTTGAGATACAGTTTTCACATCCGCTTTTACTGTTGTTTTATTAGCTGCCGGCAAATTTTCAGTCATTCTTGAAACCAATTTTTTATTGGGAGTATTTTCATTTTTTTCAAAAAGCGACACTATCCAGAGTCCCGTTTTGCTTTTACTCATTCTCGTAATGGGGACATGGTTGATATTTTCAATCAGGCATGCATTGGGGGTGGAATAAAACAGTGGAATTACAGATGAATAATTGCTGTAATATTTCTTCACTTCTGTTTTATGTATGAATCCCCAACCTATAAACATAGCAAAGATTAGCAACGAAAGAAATATCATTTGTGAGCGATATGGATTTCTCCGTTTACTGGCTACAATCTTCCTCTTTACAACTTTACGGTGAATTTCATCGGGAGAAGCAACGTTATTTCGTTTATTTTCCCGCACATTCTGTGGCCTGCTATCGCTAACAGGGGTAGGTGCAACTTTTTCTCTTAATTTTTCCTCTAGCGTAACCTTGTAAATGGCTGGTGATATAAAGCTGGTCAGGCCAAAAGCGTCCGGATTATAATTAACCGAATTATCCTGTTCAAAAGAAACCCGCTGATTTTTATTAAGGTAGAGATAACCAATCCTATGGAAATTAATTCTTTTACCCTCTTTCAACGCTTTATCGCAAAGCAAAACAAAGCGATCGACTTGTTCTTTGGCAGCTTTGTACTCAATGCTTTCTTCTCTGGCAACATAATTAATCAGCAATCCGTCGTTGGTTTTCAAATAAGCATTAAAAAGCACCTGCTTAAAGGGTGGTTTGAAAAGATTGGAAGCCGAATTGATGATCGCTGGTTTGTCGCTGGTCAGAAACCCTCCCAAACCTGGAATGACCACACACTCATAGTTATACAACAAATCACCAACGTATTTAGCTATCTTCATTTCTGCAGGTTTAAGGATACATTAATGGCACTGCTAATTTACGGACAGTTCCTTTCAATCGCAAGAATTGTTAATAAGTTTTGTAATATCCTCTGGAGTATCGATACCAACACCTTTATAATCAGTTATTCCAAGCCTGATCACAAAGTCATTTTCAAGCCATCGAAGCTGTTCAAGTTTTTCGGATTCTTCAAGAGGTGTCGGTTCTAAAGTATTGATTTTCTTTAAAATAATATATCTGTATGCATAAATCCCGACATGTTTATAAAAGGAATTTTTATCCAGCCATGCTTCTTGCTCTATTCCTCTTACAAATGGGATCGTCTGACGACTAAAATAGAGTGCATTTCCTTTTGGATCCATCACCACTTTCACCACATTGGGATCAAAAAGGTCTTTTTCTGTAGTGATTCTGGAAGCCAGGCTTGCAATTTCAGTTACATTATCAGAAAATAGGCACACAATTTGGTCAATCTGTTCGGGTTGAATAAACGGTTCGTCACCCTGGATGTTTACCACAACATCAAACTCTTCTCCCCGGTCATTGAAATTTTCCAGCACTTCAAGGCACCGGGACGTCCCGTTTACATGGTTCTCAGAAGTCATCATCACATGGCCTCCAAAATTTTTAACATGATCTGCAATTCGGTCATCATCAGTAGCAACAACCAACTCATTGACAAGATGCGATTTGGAAACCTGTTCATACACCCTGAAAATCATGCTTTTTCCCATAATATCAGCCAACGGCTTGCCGGGGAAACGGGTAGATTGATACCGGGATGGAATGACTCCAAGAACCTTCATAACAGGAGAATATTAAAACAAACCGTTAATTTCGGCATCAATCTTTTCTATCACAATACTGATATCTTCCGGATTGGTAAAATCCATACTGTCAACATTGATAAATAGCAATTTGCCCAATTTGTAATTATTGATCCAGGCTTCATATCTATCGTTCAGCAACTTAAGATAATCAAGGCGGATAGATTCTTCATATTCCCGGCCCCGTTTTTGAATTTGCTCAACCAAAGTAGGAACTGAAGCACGCAAATAAATGAGCAAATCGGGTGGCTGAATAAATGAGCTCATAAGTTCAAATAGTGAAATATAGTTTTCAAAATCACGGGTTGACATCAGGTTCATGCTGTGAAGGTTAGGTGCAAAGATGTAGGCATCTTCATAGATACTACGATCCTGGATCACATTTTTCCCGCTTCGCCTGATCTCGACAACCTGCCTGAAACGGCTGTTTAAAAAGTAAACCTGCAAATTAAAGGACCAGCGTTGCATGTCATCATAAAAACTTTGCAGATAAGGGTTATTTTCAACATCTTCATAAAGGGCTTTCCAACCATAATGCTTGGATAGAACCCGTGTCAGGGTAGTTTTGCCCGAGCCAATATTCCCGGCTATAGCTATATGCATTCTATTAGGTATTTAATTTAAAATTATCTGTTGCTAAGTTACTGTTTGTCAAAATATCATCTACTATTATTCGCTGGTTAAGTAACCTTGGGACTTTATGTTGTCCCCCCAATTTATTATTTCGCTTTAGCCAGCTATAAAAACTTCCTTCTTCAAGCGCTTTTAACAAGGGTGGCTTTAGTACCAGATTATGATATCTTTTAGCTTCATAATCGGAGTTCAAGCTTTTAAGTGACTCATCAAAAATCTGTGCAAAATCCTGAAAACTATTTGGTGGTGTCACAAACTCTATAAGCCATTCGTGTCTGATCTTATCATCCTGATAAAGCGGTGCGGCCGTATAATCACTCACGGTTGCATTGGTTTTTGAAGCTGCCATTGCCAGCGCCTTTTCAGCATTATCCACCATCAATTCCTCCCCTACAATGTTAATGAAATTTTTTGTCCTTCCAGTCACCTGAATGCGATAAGGCTTTAATGATGTAAATTGGACAGTATCACCAATCATGTAACGCCAAAGTCCGGAATTGGTTGAAATAACCATAGCATAATTGGTAAAAGGCTCTACTTCATCCAGCGTGAGCGATTTTGGAAAACTCAACCCGATCTCTTCCGTCTTGACAAACTCATAGTAAATTCCATAATCTAGCATAAGAAGCATATCCGATGCGTTGGGTTGATCCTGAATGGCAAAAAATCCTTCTGAAGCATTATAGGTTTCAAAATAATGCATGTCCTTTTTAGGAATCATTGACATATATTGATCCCGGTAAGGAGCAAAACTCACACCACCATGAAAAAACACTTCAAGGTCTGGCCAGACTTCCGTAATATATTTTTTACCGGACAATTCTAAGATTCTGTTCAGTAAAACCAAGGTCCATGACGGGACACCTGAAATACTCGTAACATTATGACTCATTGTGGCTTCGGCCATCAAAGTCAGTTTACTTTCCCATTCATCCATCAAAGCAATGGATTGGGAGGGCGTCCTTAAGATCTGCGCCCAGTACGGCATGTTATGGATCAGAATTGCAGAGAGGTCGCCTTCGTAATAAGAACTGTTGGTTACCTCCTGAATATTCTGACTTCCGCCCATCAATAACCCTTTGCCCTGAAAAACCTCTGACTCCGGAAAATTATTCAGATAGAGTGTCAATACATCTTTACCAGCCTGATAGTGGCATTCCTCCAGAGTAGCACGGCTGATTGGGATAAACTTGCTTTTACTTCCGGATGTTCCAGATGATTTTGCAAACCATTTCACTTCGCCAGGCCAAAGGAGATTTTGTTCACCTTTTTTCAGCCTTTCAATAATGGGCATCAGATCATCGTAGGTGCTAACAGGAACCCTTTCTCGAAAAATTTTAGAATTTTTTATCGTTTTGTAATCATATTTTAAGCCCCATTCCGTTTCTTCTGCATAGGAGATCAAATGCAAAAACAAATCATTCTGCACTTCGTTCGGGAACGCTTTGAAATATTCGATCTGGTGCATGCGCTTCCTAACAAGCCAGTTGAGAACAGAATTTATGATCGCCATGGATTTTTTTTTGGACTTAAAACGAAATTCAAATTTAATAAGTTTTTGATAATATTTACCTTTTGAAAATCGAGTTGGAACAAAAAGAAAGCCGTTTTTAAAAGTGAGGAAGGAAACCTTTAATTTTGACCCTGGAAAGGCATCCCGGTTGAAAGGGAGAATCTTTTATTATATAGAGATATAATTCTAAATCAGATTATTACTATTATGATTCTGTTAGCAAATGCAAAAATAAATTTGGGACTTCACATTACCGGAAAATGGGCTGACGGTTATCATAATCTTGAGACCGTCCTTTATCCTGTCCCCCTTTATGATGTTATAGAATTTTATCCATCCGACCAATTTGATTTACATATTTATGGCGAACATGTGCCGGGACCTCTCGAAGAAAATCTTGTTACAAAAGCATTCCAATTGCTGAAAATCAGGTTTTCGCTTCCTGGAATTGACGTACATCTTTTGAAGAATATTCCAATTGGCAGTGGGCTGGGAGGCGGCTCATCTGATGCTGCAAATTTATTATCCGGTTTAAACCGGTATTTTCATTTGGGAATAAATAATAATGAGCTTGTGCAAATGACTGAAAGCCTGGGCTCCGACTGTCCTTTTTTTATAGAAAACAAGCCCATGCTTGCTACCGGAAAAGGAGAAATCTTGAAGGAAGTCGGTACTGATTTGAAAGGTTATTTCCTAGTGCTGGCTTTTCCTGAAATTCATATCTCGACCGAAATTGCTTATTCTTTTGTGCAAGAACCCTTTAAACGTCATGCCAACTTGAGTGAAATCATCAATCAGCCTGTAGAAAATTGGAATGGACTCTTAACGAATGATTTCGAAGATACCATCTTTCCTAAATATCCCGAACTAGAAGCAATTAAAAATAACCTGACGGAAAACGACGCGCTTTACGCATCACTAACTGGAAGCGGTTCCGTTGTTTATGGAATATACAAAAAAAGACCTTCGTTCACTGAACGAAGGCCTGATGTTAAATATCTGATTTACAATCTATAATTCGGGAAAAGCTTTATTTTTTCTTCAATTTTCTTCTCTCTTTTTCCTTAAAGTCAATAAACTCGTCGATGGCCATAGCCATAGAAGGCGAAGCCTGCGTCGGTGCCGAAATATCCAGTCTCAAACCGGAGTCTTTAATGGTCTGGTTGGTAGCAGGACCAAAAGCAGCAATCAGTTGTTCTCCCTGTTCATATGATGGAAAATTTTTCAGCAATGATTCAACCCCTGCCGGACTGAAAAATATGAGCATGTCATAACTTTTAATATCCATATTGGATAAATCGCTGGGTACCGTCTTGTATATAACTCCCTGTGAATATTTTATTTTTTCCTTATCGAGCAATACGAACATCTGCTGATTAGGAACATCAGAAGTCGGTACGAGAAAATCTTCTTCGCTGTGCTTTTTAATCAGTTCAAGCAGATCACTGAAAGTCTGTTTTCCAAAAAATATTTTTCGCTTTCTGTATTGGACATACTTTTGAAGATAATAGGCAGTGGATTCTGAATTGCAAAAGTACTTAAACGAATCTGGTATCTCGTGGCGGAGTTCCTTGGCAATTCTGAAAAAGTGATCAACAGCATGACGGCTGGTTAAAATAACAGCAGTATGACCATTAAAGGAGTTTTTGTTCATCCTGAATTCCTGTGAAGAAATTCCTTCGATGGCGATGAATTTCGTAAACTCGATGTTCAGATTATACTTTTGACTTAATTCTCCGTAAGGAGATTTACTGATATCGGCAGGTTTTGGCTGCGATACAAGAATATTTTTTACCCTCAATGTCCCGTGTTTTTTAGTTATAAAAATTAAAAAACCCTGCTACTACTGACCTTTTACCCTTCTCACACAAACAACATGCCCGCTTTTATCAATAGCATAATGGGTATTATTTCAAGCGTGCAAAGATACAAAATAATATGAAAGGGTGTGTAGTGATTTGAAGAATAGCTATTTCTTAACAGCAATATCAATTTAATCAGCAGAGCCAAAACAGGCACGGCAACAGCGAGATACAATAATACGTCAACGCCAGTAAAAAAATAAAATATTAATATCGGATTCAGAAAGATTCCCAGAAAATATGCAATGTAAGAGCTCATTTTTGCATGCTCCAAAGCCTGCTTTGATGTACCAAAAAGAAAACCTACAAGAAGAATCGTGACCTCATTGAATAAATAATATCCCAAAACTAAAAACGCTGCAATTAGAAAAAAATTAAAAGCAGAGATATTCAGTGTTTCAAACAGATGAAATTTTTGATTGACAGCGATGAACAAAAGGCCCATGCTGATAAGAAAATTCACAAATAGAAATATAGGAACCATGAATCCGGTTTTACCACTGCTTTCATTTTCTTGTCTTAATGAATTTTTTCCTAAAAGTGATACCAATGTTTTTAGGTCCCTTGAATAGTAATATCTAATGAAAGCAAAAAGAGCGATAAGACCAAAAAGCAGATAAAAAATCCAGTACTGGCCCGGACTAACAACCGGATTTCCGTTCAAAAAAATGTGTCGCGCTTCAAGGAACCTATTACCTGTATGCAAAAAGCTTCCTTTAACCACCATGTTCAGGCTATCTGTAACAGGTGTTTTCATCACTGCATTAATAGCGGTATCAGCATTAAAATTCTGATTAATAAGTAATAGGTTGCTCAACACGAATCAAATAGTTATACTTCTGATAATAAATTTATTACGATTCATTCCAAATTATGTGAAAAAAATCACAAGTTAATTCCACGCAACAAAATTAGTAATACTTTTGCAGTGCAAAAATTTTAATTGAAAACGTTAATGAACTTAGTTGAAAGAATCCATGAAATGGCCCGCCTGGCTGAGAAAACCATTGTATTGCCAGAGGGCACCGAAGAAAGAAATTTAAGAGCTGCAGATTATGTCTTAGAAAATAAACTGGCTTCGCTGATCTTATTAGGAAACACCAATGAAATCCTTGAAAAAAGCAAATCGCTGGGTTTAAAGCATATTGAAAAAGCAACTTTAATTGACCCGAAAAAGCATGCCCAAAAAACATATTATGCAAATATGCTGGCCGAAATCCGAAAAGAAAAAGGAATGACCTTTGAGCAGGCATTAAAACTGGTGGAAGATCCTTTGTATCTTTCAACTTTGTTAATTAAGGATAGAAAAGCTGACGGAGAAGTTAGCGGAGCCGAACACGCAACGGGAGACGTACTGCGTCCTGCCTTTCAAATTATCAAGACCCTTCCGGGAGTAAGCGCTGTTTCAGGTGCTTTTATTATGATTTTAAAAGACAAATCCTTCGGTGAAGATGGTGTTATTGTATTTGCAGACTGTGCCGTTAATCCCGATCCCTCTGTGAAAGAGTTGGCAGAAATAGCTGTTGAATCGGCCAAAACTGCTAAATTTATTGCTGGTATCGAGCCAAGGGTAGCCATGTTGAGTTTCTCAACGAAAGGAAGTGCCAAACACGAAAAAGTAGATAAAGTGGTAGAAGCCTCGCGCCTGGCAAAAGAGATGAATCCCAACCTTAAAGTGGATGGAGAGTTACAGGCTGATGCAGCTATTATTGAAGCCATTGGCCAGAAAAAAGCCCCCGGTTCAGAAATTGCCGGCAAAGCAAATGTTTTGGTGTTCCCAAGTCTGGAATCGGGAAATATTGCATATAAACTGGTGCAGAGAATGGCAGGTGCAGAGGCAGTAGGTCCCGTATTGCAAGGTCTTGCAGCTCCTATTAACGACCTTTCCAGGGGCTGCTCGGTTGATGACATCATTAACATGATTGCCATCACGGCAAATCAGGCCAACGGTCTTTACAATGAATAAATCGACAAAAATAATTAGTTAAAAAATGAATCAACTAACTCAATTTAGCCTGGGGAAGGCCATTAAACCTAAAGGTAGTCTTCAGACCGTTGGAATTATCGGATGCGGCTCTGTGGGGCAAGTCATTGCCAGATTGGTTGCCCAGTTCGGAATGGATGTGATCTTTCTTGATGTTTCAGAAGAACGAAACCAGGAAATCATAACCGAAATTAAAGCGCAGCTTGATGAGGTTATCGCCCATTGGGGAATTACACCTTCCGAGAAAAAAGTCATTATGTCCCATATTACCGGAACTACCAAGTTTGAAGATTTAAAAGATTGCGACATTGTTATTGAAACCATTAGTTCAAGGCAAAAGGGCACATTGATTTCTCTCCGGCAGGAATTGTTTCAAAAAGTGGAGACTGTTGTGAGAGAAGATGTCATCATATCTTCTGATTTGTCCACCCTCATCATCTCCGATCTGGCCAGGGTTTTAAAACATCCCGAAAGAGCTATTGGTGTGCATTTTATAGAACCTGTTGATAAAACCAATATCGTTGAAGTGGTGAAAGGCCGGGAAACGAACGAAGCATCCTATGAAAAAGTGGTTCGTTTTGCACGGATGTTAAATAAAAAGGCCATTCTTATCAATGAGTCGCCAGGGAATATTTCAACACGTATCCTTATTCCGTTGATCAACGAAGCCTGTGAAATATTGATGGAAGGAGTTGCATCCATTGAAGATATAGACGAAACCATGAAAGAAACCACCGGTTACATTTACGGACCATTTGAACTCGCTGACAAAATAGGCCTTGATAAAATCCTGAAATACATGGACAATCTTTATCAGGAATACGGGGACAGAAAATACAAAGCTTCGCCGATTATAAAACGTCTCGTGAGAGCCAATTACCTTGGTTTACAGACCAAAAAAGGTTTTTATAACTATGAAATTGAAGGACAAATAACCAGTAATACGGTTTCCTGTACCATTATTAAATAAAGAAAATCAAGAAAAAAGATGAAGATCATTGTATTAAATTGCGGAAGTTCTTCCATTAAATATCAATTATTTAACATGCCTTCAAAAGAAGTGCTGTTCAAAGGAGTTGTAGAAAAGATCGGGTTACGGGGCAGTTTTATTAAGTTTCAAAAAAATGACGGTGAAGAATCAAAACTGGAAGGAGATATTCTTGATCACGAACAGGGAATAGAATATTTGCTCGGGGTTCTGACGGACAAAAAATATGGATGTCTAAAAAGTCTTAATGAAATACATGCTGTGGGTCACCGGGTAGTTCATGGAGCAGAAGAATTTAGTGGCAGTGTCCTGATTGACGATAAGGTTATTCTTGCTTTGGAAAAAGCAACAGATCTTGCTCCTCTGCATAATCCACCCAACCTGAAAGGTATTTACGCCATGCAAAACCTGTTGCCTGATATTCCTCAGGTCGGAGTGTTTGACACTGCATTTCATCAGACTATGCCAGAACACACTTATCTTTATGGGATCCCTTACGTTCTTTATGAAAAATACAAAGTAAGACGTTATGGGTTCCATGGAACAAGTCATAAATACGTTTCTACCAGGGCGTGTGAAATACTTGGAGTTGAATTTTCAAAACAAAGAATTATAAGCTGCCATTTGGGAAACGGAGCTTCCATAACCGCCATAAAGGACGGAAAATCATACGATACTTCTATGGGAATGACTCCCACCGAAGGTTTAATGATGGGGACACGTACCGGTGACATTGACCCGGGGGCACTGCTGTTTATTGCGGATAAAGAAAAAACCAGTGTCAGTTATACCAGCACGCTGATCAATAAATTCTCAGGAATGCTTGGAGTTTCTGGTATCTCTTCTGATATGAGAAATATTGAAGAAGCTGCTGAACAAGGAAATCACCGTGCACAGGTAGCGCTGAAAATGTTTGCTTATAAAGTAAAAAAATATATTGGCTCTTATGCCGCTGCACTGGGAGGCGTTGACATCTTAATATTCACAGGCGGTATTGGAGAAAATGATACAGAAACCAGGAAAAAAGTATTGGTGGGGATGGAATTCATGGGGGTTGAAATCGATCAGGATAAAATAGCATCCCGGGGGAAAGAGATTGTGATCTCTACACCCGAATCCAAAGTCAAAGTACTAATTGTTCCCACTGATGAAGAATTAGTAATTGCTAACGATACTTACTCTATTACCTCTAGCTGAGTAAATTAACCTGCATTAAAAAAGCCTGCCAGAAATTCCGGCAGGCTTTTTTGTTTCCGATAGAACTCTTTTACATCTCAGCCATCAGCTCATCAGTAAGTTCCAGATTATGAAATACTTTCTGTACGTCGTCGTCATCTTCAAACAAATCGATGGTTTTCATGATCTTTTGAGCACTTTCCAAATTCAACGTTTTGGTATCGTTGGGAATACGCTGTAAAGATGCACTTTCAGGTTCAATTTCCAATTCTTCAAGCTTTTTCATCATCGCACCAAAATCTTCCATGGAAGTAGTTACATTGAAAAAGCCTTCATCATCCAGCTCTATTTCTTCGGCACCGGCATCAATAAGGTCCATCTCAAACTCATCCTGATTAATATCTCCTTTGGGGATGATAAAAATTCCTTTTCTGTCAAACAAAAAACTTAATGAACCATTTGTGCTGAGACTCCCGCTAAATTTGTTAAAAATCGACCTGATATTCGAAACCGTTCGTTGAAGGTTGTCAGTTGTGCATTCCAGATAGACTGCAATTCCATGAGGGAGATATCCTTCGTAAGTAACTTCGGTAAAGTTTGCGCCGTCTTTATCAGAGCCTTTGCTGATTGCCCGTTCGATGTTCTCTTTGGGCATGCTTTGCCCTTTTGCATTTGCAATGGCCATGCGAAGCCGCGGGTTTCCATCCGGGTCAGAGCCGCCTTCCCTTACAGCAACAGTAATTTCTTTAATAAACTTTGAAAAGATTTTAGATCTTTTGGCATCAATGGCACCTTTCTTACGCTTGATTGTAGACCATTTACTATGTCCTGACATATATTTTTCTTTTAGATTCTCCGATGGGAATATGTTTGCAAAATTAAAAAAATCGATGAGAATTTTAACGCTCACCGATTGAAGAATTTTTATAAACACATCTTACTCAATAACGTCCCCTGGTCAGGAAAGTGTCATCCGTACAGCTCAGAAAGTTACCATTTAGTCAGCGTAATCCCTGCTGACCATTGTCTTAAATCTGGGCCGCGACCTGCCTGAAACATCGGGCTTAAAGCATAAGTGGCGTATAGCGAGATCAATCTGTAACCAAGGCGGACTGTAGCATCAAATCTAAATGGATTCAGTTCAAAACTGTTTACATTCTTTACAATATTCCTGGCCCTATAAGGAGTGCGGAAGCTATCAGCGATAACATTGCCGGTTGCAGGGTCTTTCAAAGAATAAACTTTATTGGCCTCATTAAAATATATTTTGGTATGACTCCTGAGCCGGACATTGGCAATCACGCCAACACCAAAAAAGAATCTCCTGTTTCTTTTAGGATTATTTGTCTGAAACTCAAGAATCAACGGTATGTCAGCATAGCAGACGGAAAGTTTCGTTTTTTTAACCGAAGCATTTACGATGTAATAACCTGTTAAACTGTTTGCTGAAGGATCCAGGTAAACAGGATTTGAAAAACGGTAATCATTAAAACTCAAACCTGCTCCCGTTATTAAACCAATGGTTTTAGCCTTATTTAACGAAAAGTTTTGTTCGTATAAATTAAGGTTAATGTTGAAGGATTTTTCATACTGGAGGGAAAGAAAATCATACGCTTTCCCAAAATTGGCATTGTTATCCATATTCACATAACCGTTCATCCCGAAATCAATACCGCCCCAATGGCCTTTAAAATGATTATATCTGTAGTTCTTTCTCCATCTGACATCTCCATTCCGGCCCACAACTAAGGTGTGGTTACCCACTCTGATTTTGGTAGAATCTCCGTCAACTACTTCAAATCGCATAGAACCGATATTGATCCGGGTAGTATCATTTGGAAAACGAAATCTGTTCACCTTAAAATTCATCCTGTTATTCAGACCACTTCCTTCTTCCTGTATTTCAGGATTTTGCTCTAAATAGCTTGCCAATCTGACATGAGCCACTCCCGAGACATTTTTATTCAGGTATCTTGAAACATTTACCCTAGCCGTAGCAGCACCTGAAGCTTTAATATATGCTGAATCCAATTTGATTTTCACAGCTTTCAAATCGGCTGCGCCGCTAAGTTGTGCCCTTAAAGTCTGGCATTTGCCAATCAGCGAGACATCCGCAGCACCCGAAGCTTCAATGTCAATATTTTTAAAGTCTGTCCTGAGATTGACCTGAGAAGCACCGCTTGCATGGATAGAAAAATGATCACCTGCCAAAGAATCGCCGGTTCTCAGATTGCTGGCTCCAGATGCTTTAACCCCTTTTAACGAAGAAGTTATTACATAAAATTTCATCTTGGTCGGTTTCATGTCTTTGTATGAAAAACTCAGAACTCCATTATTTACAGTAAAATGTATATAAGGCAAAAGGTTGTTATCGGTTTCAATAACCAGGCTGTTTTGTCCTTTGTCTCCTTTAAGGATTGTAACATCATCAATTCCGCGGGCTGATATCTCATTGAAAGCCGGTAAAGTTTGCGATGATTTAACAACATGACCATTACCTTGAATCTTCGGCATCGCATCTTTTGCAAAGATCTGACTGGGGCTCAAAATAAATAGCAGAGCTGTCACCCATAATAGAAAGTTGATTTTTTTCATCGCATTTTGATTTTTAATTCATTCTTAAGATGAAACGTCAATAGCATCTAAAATGTTACAAACCGAATCTAAAAGCACTTTACAATTAGTTTTCTAAAATAGGTACTGAATTTGCCTGACAATTGAAATTAAAATACTGCACAAAGAATTTAAACTTTCTTTACCCAAAAGCATTATTTTTGTTTTCTGGAAAGAAAGATATGGAACAAAGTTCAGCGGAGCAAGAGAGGCAGGAAATTCTGCGGAAATACCGGAATCTTATCGAGGTATGGACAACCCGGAAGACCACAAAAGATCTTTGGGATGTGCGGAGGGCTTTTCGTATGGCTGCTGATGCCCATAAAGATATGCGAAGGAAATCGGGCGAACCTTTTATCTTTCATCCGTTGGCTGTTGCTACTATTGCTGCCGAGGAAATAGGCCTGGGAAGGACTTCTATTATTTCTGCTTTATTGCACGACACGGTTGAAGATACCGAAGTAACGCTGGAAGATGTCGAAAAAATGTTAGGGGAAAAAGTATCCCACATTATTGACGGTCTCACCAAAATCGATGAAATCTCAGATAACAATTCAACTGCACAGTCAGCCACACTCAAAAAGATCATCCTGACACTTTCCGATGATGTGCGGGTGATTCTTATCAAACTTGCAGACCGCCTTCATAATATGCGAACCATGGATATTATGCCACGGGAAAAACAACTTCGAATTGCATCTGAAACTTTGTTTATTTATGCGCCACTCGCCTTTAAGCTGGGACTCTATTCCATGAAAAGTGAGCTTGAAGATCTTTCGTTTAAATATTCGCAGTCGGAAATTTATCAGGAGATTACCCAAAAAATGGGAGAAATCAGAAAAGAAAGAAATTCCTTTCTGAAAGATTTTGAGGTTCCCATCACCAACACCTTAAATCAAAAAGGCATTAATGCCGAACTTCTTGTAAACGAAAGAAAAGCTTATTCAGTTTGGCAGAAAATGCAGCGTACCGAGCTTCCTTTTGAACAAATTTATAACTCTTACAGTCTGGACATTGTGGTGGACACCAAAGGAAAAGACGAGAGTTTGCAATGCTGGGCTGTATATTCTGTTGTTGCTGCACTTTACAAACCAAATAATAAAAGGCTTCGCGACTGGATGAATACTCCGAAAGCCAATGGCTATGAAGCCATTCATACAACGGTCATGGGGCAAGGAGGCAGATGGGTCGATGTACACATCCGCAGCAAAAGAATGCAGGAAATCGCCCAAAAAGGATATGCTGCCTATCTTAAATATAAAACCAAAAAATCTGATGTCGGCTCATTGGAAGTTTGGCTCAAAAAGACAAAAGAGCTGCTGCTGGAAAGTGACGATGATGAATCAATCAGTTTTATCAGCGACTTTAAACAGGAGCTTTTTTCTGATGAGATTTACGTTTTTACCCCTGCCGGGGAAATGATAAATCTTCCGAAAGATGCCACCGTTCTGGATTTTGCTTATTCCATCCACACAGATTTGGGAAATCATGCTATTGGAGCAAATGTAAACCGAAGGCTTGTTTCAATTGACCAAAATCTGAGAAGCGGCGATCAGGTCGAAATTATCACATCCAAAATTCAAGAACCGGTTGAAGACTGGTATCAAACCGTAGTAACAGCACGAGCCAAGGCCAGAATAAAAGTCGCGCTGAAGAACAAACGGAAAAGCTACCGGGAAAAAGGGGAAGAAAAACTCCAACAAATCTTTAAGCAACTTAATCAGGAATACCAACCAGGGCTCGTGCAAGAACTCATCAAAGACAACAAACTTCCCGGACAAATCGATTTTTATTACTACCTGGCTATCGGGAAAATAGGTCCCGATGAAATTCGGAAAACTTTACACTTGAAAGAAGAAAGAACCGGTTGGTCAAAACTCAAAAACATCTCTTTTCCGTTCAGCTCAAAATCACCTAAAAAAGAACCAAAAAAAAAGATTTCCGAGAATCCAGATACAGAAAATCCCGATCAGCTAGATTATTTCATTTCCAAGTGCTGCCATCCTGTTCCCGGAGACGATGTACTGGCGCTGCAGATCGATGAAGGGCCTGTCCAGACACACCGAACTGACTGCGAAGAAGCCATCAAACTTATGTCTGTTTATGGAAGAAATATTGTTAAAGGGAGCTGGAAACAGAAGGAAGGAATTACTTATCTGGCCGGGTTGAAAATCACATCCAAAGACCGGTTAGGCCTTTTAAACGAAGTAACCGATCTGATTTTTTCAAAATACAAACTCAGTATAAACAACATCCATCTTTCATCCAACGAAGGATTGGTTCAGATGGAAATCAAACTCTTTGTGGACAATACCACAACACTCAAGAAGCTGATTTCAGAATTGGGGAAATTTCCAGATATTATTAAGGTTGACCGAACAACAAAAATCTGATAACTGAAGTCACAGGTTGAATAAAATTTACAAAATTGCAGAACTTTGCAGCTATTTGAATGCTTTTGATTTTTAAACATTTCTTAACGAAAAACATTTTTAATTTATATTTAAACTGCTTAAATTTTATTTTGTACTTTTACGGCTGAAAATTCATCGCCAGGCATGAAACAAGAAATAAAAAAAGACACCTTCGAGTCGGTAAAGAAAGTGTTCACCGATTATCTCGAAAACAGGGGGCACCGTAAAACGCCAGAGCGCTATACAATTCTCAAAGAAATATATGCTACTGAAGGTCATTTTGATATTGAAACTCTCTATATCAGAATGAAAAACAATAAATATAGGGTTAGCCGTGCTACTTTGTATAATACTATTGAACTTCTTTTGGATTGTAATCTTGTAACAAAACATCAGTTTGGCAATAATTGCGCACAGTTTGAGCGCTCATTTAAGTACAAACAACACGATCATTTCGTCAGCATGGAAGACGGGACAATTTTAGAATTCTGCGATCCCAGAATCCAGGAGATAAAGAAATCCATTGAAGAAATGCTCGGCGTTGAGGTAGCTTACCACTCACTAACTTTCTACGGAAAAGTGAAACCATCGAAAAAACAAGAAAGTAGCTGACCCTAAGAAAATCAAATTTTTATTATCAGATAACGAGGTTCTTTTTAACTTTGCCTCAAAATGATACGCCCAGTATTATGCAGGGCATTTTTAATGCACTATTATGAAAATAGACATTCTGTTGGGCCTTCAGTGGGGAGATGAAGGAAAAGGTAAAATTGTTGACGTACTGACTCCTGATTATGACGTTGTAGCCCGATTTCAGGGTGGGCCCAATGCGGGACATACCATTGAGTTCGAAAACAAAAAATTTGTCCTACACACTATTCCTTCAGGGATTTTCAATTCAAAAAGCATCAATGTGATCGGAAACGGAGTGATCATTGACCCCTATATTCTAGATAAAGAGATTGAAGAGATCAAGCCGACAGGTATTGACATTAAAAAAAAAGTGCTTTTGTCAAGAAAAGCACATCTAATCCTGCCTACTCACCGTTTGCTGGATGCAGTTTATGAGAAAGCCAAAGGAGACAGAAAGATTGGCTCGACACTGAAAGGCATCGGGCCTGCCTATACCGATAAAGTTTCAAGAAATGGAATCAGGGTTGGCGATATTGAGAGCCCGTCTTTCGATGAAAAGTATCAGGAAGCCCGGCAAAGGCATTTTAAACTGGCCGGTTTATATGATCCGGGATTTCTTCAGGCCAAAATAGAAGGCCTTGAATTTGAAGAATACGAAAGAATCTGGCTGAAAAAATTAGATATACTCAGGGATTTCGAAAAAATTGACAGCGAATACTATCTCCATCAGGCCATAATCGACAACAAAAAAATCCTGGCCGAAGGCGCCCAGGGAACTATGCTCGATATTGACTTTGGCTCGTATCCTTTTGTTACTTCATCCAACACCACGAGTGCAGGAGTCTGCAACGGGTTAGGAGTAGCTCCTGGAGATGTTGGAAGGGTATTTGGTATCTTTAAAGCCTATTGTACCCGTGTCGGAAGTGGCCCCTTCCCTACAGAACTCATGGATGAAACTGGAAAAGAGTTACAGAATAAAGGCCATGAATTTGGAGCCACGACCGGAAGACCACGTAGATGCGGATGGCTTGATCTTCCTGCATTGAAGTATGCTATTATGATCAACGGAGTCGCGGAACTTAAAATGATGAAAGTTGATGTGCTCTCTGGATTCAAAGAAATAAAAATTGCCACACATTATAAAATTGATGGCAAACTCTGCGATAAAGTTCCATTTGAAATAGGAAATGTAAACATTGAACCTGTTTATCAGACTTTTGCGGGATGGGATGAAAACTTAGAGGATGTTTATGATTTTAAAGACTTACCACAGAGTTTAAAAGACTATATTCTTTTCATTGAAAAAGAGGCCGGGGTCCCCGTTAATCTTATTTCTGTAGGCCCTGACAGGAAACAGACGCTGAAAAGAAATTAAGGTGATCCAACCGGGCATTTTTTGCTCATTAAAATACGGATATCATGCCCCTTGAAATTGAAAGAAAGTTTTTGGTCGATGGTGATTTTAAAAGTGATGCTACCAAAAATATCGAGATCATTCAGGGTTATCTTTCTTCATCACCGGAAAGGACTGTCCGCGTGAGGACTTGGGGCGATAAAGCTTTTCTTACCATTAAAGGTAAAACCAATGCAACCGGGACAAGTCGGTTTGAATGGGAAAAAGAAATTCCACAGGAAGAAGCCATCGAACTTTTAAAAATTTGTGAACCCGGAGTGATCCGTAAAACCCGTTTCATTATCCCGACTCAGGAGCATTTAGCTTTTGAAGTTGATGAATTTTATGATGAAAACAAAGGTCTTTTTATGGCAGAAATAGAGTTGGCAAATGAAGATTTTTCTTTTGAAAAGCCACAATGGTTGGGAAAAGAAGTTACCAACGATATCAGGTATTATAATTCCTACTTAGCCAAGCATCCATTTAAAACATGGTGACCTTTTAAAACAAAATGACCTGTAATATTTTGTTTTCGAATTAAATTATTTTAAAAATCTCGCCACTCATATCCACACGCATCTTAACCAAAACAGGAAGATGGTCGCTATAACCACCAAAATAACTACGTGATGAAGCAGTACGATTGGGAACAGCGGGCCCATGTTTTGGCTGATATAACATCCAGCTCTTTTTGAAAATCTCCTCCGAAGGAGAATCCACCTTTATTCCATTGTGGCCAGCAATCATCGATGTAGAAACAACGATTTGGTCAAACAGATCCCAGCCTTTGTAGTACAAACTTCCTTCACCTTTACCAAAAGGAAGGTCAGCAAGGTCGAACAACTGCTTCTTTGCCAACGGTTCTTTGGGCTCAATAGCGCCTAGAGAATTCCGGATACTCGGATCGGTGGGATTATCATTCAAATCACCCATTATCAAAATATTAGCATGAGGCTGCTGATTAAAAATAGAGTCACAGATAAGTCTTTCTACGCGACCTATAAAACGCCTGAGGGGGTCAGTACGTTCCTGGCTGCCATATCTGGAAACCCAGTGATTTACAAAAATATGAATCGTGTCAACACCATAAACCAAACCTTTAGTATAAATAATATCACGTGTTGTGAAATCAGGCTCCGAAGGAAAATTCAACCGGATAAAACGGGTAACCAGCGGCTTAAATACCTTCGGATCATACAATAAAGCAACATCAATTCCCCTTTTATCTGGACTGTCCTTATGAATAATTTTATAACCTGCATGCTTTAATTTACCTGTATTGATCAAGTCTTCAACAACCTGACGGTTTTCCACTTCGGCCAGACCAAAAACTGTTGGAAAATGCTCTGGTTCCATGGAAGACATTACTCTGGCGATGTGATTCAGTTTACGATCATATCTTTCAGTATTCCAGCTTACCTTGCTGGAAGGAAGATAATCATTATCACGTGTCAACGGGTTGTCGATGGTATCATAAAGATTTTCAACATTGTAAAATGCAGCAGAAAAAGGTTTCAGTTCGCTATTCGAACACGATGTTCCTACATAAAGCAGGGACAATAGACTTGCCGATACAAGGAGTAAATATTTTTTCATAACAAAAGCTTTAAGGCTGAATAAATCAAAACTTTTAGATTGTTGCAAATTTAGCGAATTAGCACATGAACGCTTAGTATAAAAGCATTTAATTTACAGTTATACAATATAAAAATTCCAAATTTAAGTCAGAAATGATAAGGAATGTATGGAAAGCATCTTTTCTCTAAAAAGAGTTGTCAAAATCTTTCAGCCGATCTATATTCCTACGGTCTTTTTTTGACGGGCGTCCAATTCCTCGATCACGCCGTTCGTAGTTGATCTTTCGAGCCATTTCCAGTTTTTCAAGCTCTTCAACCGGTGTAAGATCATCCATCAGCTCAGACACCAACTTTGGCCCAACCCGGTTGTTGCCGATCTGCTTAATACGTACTGACTTCCTGATTCCATTATGGACAATATCAATCTGATCTCCTACTTTGATATCTTTTGATGGTTTTGCATTCACACCCGACATCTTGATTTTTCCTCCCTTACACGCTTCTGTTGCCTGAGAACGTGTTTTGAACAGACGAACTGTCCAGAGCCATTTGTCGAGCCTGATTGTATCCATTTCAAGTCATAATTATTTTTCCCTGAAGAACATCTGAACGGGCACTCCGGTAAAATCGAAATTCTTTCTAAGCTGATTTTCCAAAAACCTACTATAAGAATCTTTCACTTCGCCGGGGAGATTGCAGAAAAAAGCAAACTGTGGCGTTGTCGTTTTGAGTTGCATCACATATTTTATGCGGATATAGCGACCGCGAGATGCCATGGGATGCGGGGTTTTCTCAATAATAGGGAGAAAAAGTTCATTCAATTTGGAAGTGGGAATCCGTCGGCTTCTTTTTTCATAAACATACTTAGCAACATCCAGAACTTTTAAAATTCGTTGTTTATCATGTACCGACACAAAAACAATCGGTACATCATTGAAAGGTGCAATACGCTCCCGGATCCTTTTCTCAAACTCCAGGTGCGTATTGTTCGACTTATCCACCAAATCCCATTTGTTGACAACAACAACTATTCCCTTCCTGTTTTTTTCGGCAAGATGGAATATGCTTATATCCTGTTTTTCTATTCCCTGGCTTGCGTCCAGCATCACAAGGCAAACATCAGAATTCTCTATGGCACGAATAGTTCGCAATGTGGAATAAAACTCGATGTTCTCGTACACCTTGCCTTTTTTACGGAGTCCTGCCGTATCCACAAGCATAAATTCGTATCCGAAGCCTTTAAAAGGGGTATAAATTGAGTCGCGGGTAGTGCCAGCAACGGGAGTAACAATGTTTCTTTCATCACCCAGAAATGTATTGATAAGCGATGATTTTCCAACATTGGGACGTCCGACTACTGCAATTTTTGGCAAATCCGGTAATGATTCTTCCTGATTTTCTGGAATCTCAAATGATTTCACAACATCGTCGAGCAAATCGCCTGTCCCCATTCCCGTCACGGCAGAAACCGGAAAAATTTCACCCAGTCCCAATGAATAAAATTCACCCGTAAGAGCTTCGAGATTGGGAGTGTCAATTTTGTTGGCTGCTAAAAAAATCTTTTTCCCAGAACGTCTCAGGATTTCTGCAACTTCTTCATCCAACAGATGTACTCCTGCACGTGCATCCACCACAAAAACAATAACATCAGCTTCATCTACCGCAAAAAGCACCTGCTTCCTGATCTCTTCTTCAAACACGTCGTCAGACCCCTGAACAAATCCACCTGTGTCTATGACCGAAAACTCGACGCCATTCCAGTCGCTTTTTCCATAAATACGGTCGCGGGTAACCCCACTTTGAGATTCCACAATGGCAGCAGACGACTGCGTCAGACGATTATAAAGCGTTGACTTTCCTACATTTGGCCTTCCGACAATGGCTAAAATATTATTCATTTTTAGTTTTTTTATTGGATCTACAAGAAGTTTGAAAAACAATCAATGATCATACCCGAAACGTTCAAGCGTATTATCATTGTTTCTCCAGTCTTTATTCACTTTAACAGTTAGTTGCAGGTAAACTTTTTTGCCGAAAAATTCTTCAATTGCCTCTCGGGCCATGATTCCAGTTTTCTTAATTGCACTACCGTTATGGCCTAAAATTATTCCTTTTTGAGAGTCTCTTTCCACAAAGATAACAGCAAATATCTTAATCAGCTTTTCCGTTTCCTGAAAGAGTTCCACAGCAACTTCCACGGAATAAGGCACTTCTTTTTTATAATTCAGAAATATTTTCTCTCTGATCATTTCAGTAACGAAAAACCTTTCGCTTCTGTCAGTAAGCTCATCTTTCGGATAATAGGCAGGGCTTTCCGGCAGCCGTTCTAAAATGCTATCGAACACTTTTTCGATATTAAAATGTTGCAAAGCCGAAATCGGCATTATCTCAGCCTCGGGAATTTGTTCTTTCCAATAACTGATCTGCTCTTCCACAACTTCCTGGCTGGATAGGTCAATTTTATTGATTAACACCAAAACAGGTACAGAAGACAAAACTACATTTTGCAGAATTTTCTCTTCCGAAAATTTTAAGCCCGGTTCTGTCATCAGGAGGATAATATCAGCATCCTGCAAAGCACTTTCGATGTAATTATTCATCATGCCGTGCATTTTGTAGGCAGGATTACGAATTATTCCAGGCGTGTCGGAATACACAATTTGAAAATCATCTCCATTCACAATCCCCAGGATACGATGCCTGGTTGTCTGCGCTTTAGATGTGATAATAGACAACTTTTCACCCACAAGGGCGTTCATCAGGGTTGATTTTCCCACGTTTGGATAGCCAATAATATTGACGAACCCTGCTTTGTGCGACATAATTTTTCTGAAAATTATTTGTTTGGCAAAGAAACAAAATATATCTTTGCACTCCCAAATTAAAACTGGGGAGAATATAGACGTTCATTGTAGAAACAAGATATATTGCGGGGTGGAGCAGTGGTAGCTCGGCGGGCTCATAACCCGTAGGTCGTAGGTTCGAATCCTGCCCCCGCTACTACGAAAGGGTTGGCTCATGGAGTTTAACCCTTTTCTTTTTGATGCAATTCTGAAGACCATGTTTAAAGTCTAC
>VAPK010078294.1_pt1 | contig 25274 bp, 25 predicted proteins | sample 3395031 | NCBI WGS metagenome assembly VAPK01 (sample SAMN08290443, study PRJNA428436) | hydrothermal vent metagenome | isolation source: Deep-sea hydrothermal vent chimney 1 | place: Pacific Ocean: Juan De Fuca Ridge
GATGGCTGTCATTTCATGTCTTTAATGGTTTTGATTAAGTGAATGCTGCCAGAATTATGAACTTACTCAATATCACTATAAGTTAACGGGACAGCAGTGATATGAAATATATTATTGGAGTTAAGAAAATAGGGGTAGCGTTGCTGACTCTTTCTTCCTAAGGTTGGTCATTATCGCTTGAAGAAAGCACGTCGCCAAATTCGAAGAGAGCCACGTCAGAGGATAATCTCAACCCGACAATCCTTCTGTAAACTGGGGTTTAATGCATTGATTTTCTGTCGTGTTTTGTCCGGTTTTGTCATGTTTTGTCCGTCCCGAAAAATTCTGAAATTATTGATAAATCAGGTGCTTATGTGTGTTACGAGTCCACCTTGATATGGTGGGGGTTGTTGGTTCGAATCCAATCGCGCCTACCAGAATTATCTAATAAAAACAGCCGCTTATAGCGGCTTTTTTTATATCTGCGTTTTCTGTTTCCCACGCAGAGCCTGGAAACTATAGGCTCGCATGTCCTGGTTGGGCAAACTGTTTTTCATGGGTTTCCTGACAATTACGACAACGACAGGATGTTGGATTGACGTTCAGGCGTTGTTCGGCAATGGCTTCACCACAGTCAATACAGATCCCGTAATTGCCCCGTGCGATATGCAGTAGGGCAGCATCGATTTCACGAATTTCATTAATGTGTCGGTCAATATTGGCCAGGTTGAGATCGACCAGGAAATCGGCAACGGATTCCTCGGCGATATCATGAACGCGTGTAGCCAGATCAATATATTGTTCATTATCCGATTTTAATAATTCCTGTCGTACTTCTTCACGCAGTGCATAATAACGATCTTTGAGTTGCTGGCGGAATTCAGAAATTTGTTTATCAGTGAGTTTTTCTGGCATGGCCTGTTTCTCCTGTCTGTCTCAAGCATGGGAGTTTCTGGATACAGATCTGTTTTGTTATCAGGATCTATCTTGGGATCTGTTTCCAGAATTCAAGTATTTCTCTGACATATAAATCTAGTTAAACTTTCGGTTCACGCGCTCCGGTAGCAGAAACTATATTTTATTCGTAATTGCTCATACCCTCAGATAGCCGTCATTCCGGCATGATTTCAGCCGGAATCCATATTGATATCGCTACTAGATTCCGGCTAAATGCATGCCGGAATGACGAGTAGCGACGGTTTTGCAATCTGCGGGGTAAGCAGTTACTTTTATTCTTGAAAAATATATAAATTATTCAGACATTATCTATATTATTTAGATGAAAACATATTATTCAGAATAATGATGACGACCAGGATTGGTTTAATTGCAGATGTCCATGCTTATGCTGCGCCGCTGTCTGAAGCATTATTACTGTTTAATAATAAAGACGTAGACATGATCTTATGCTCTGGTGATATTGCGGGCTATGGTAATCAGCTGAAACAGACAGTGGGGTTACTGCTTGAAAATCAGAGTCAAAGCGTGATAGGCAATCATGATCTATGGCATCTTGAAGCAACACCTGAAGAAAAGAGAACAGCTGTCGAAGACTATATAGCATTATTGCCTGCCGCACGAGAATATTCGATTGAAGGAAAAAGCTTGTATATGGTTCATGCGAAGCCGCCCCTGGCTAATCGGCACGGAATAAAGCTGTTAGAGGAAAATGGCAAACTTGTACCTGGGCAAAAGAAAAAATGGACTCAACGCCTGAAAAATTTCAATTATGATGTTTTGGTTGTTGGACACACCCATCAGGTTTTTGCCGAACAACTGGGCAGGACGCTAGTGATTAATCCAGGCAGTACGCAATTCAATCATAGCTGTGGCATATTGAGTCTGCCAGATCTAACCTTCGAATTATTCTCCCTATCTAATAAAAGCATTCTGAAAGCATGGAATTGGGGAACCTGTGAGCTAACTGCAAATAAATAATATGAGATATTATTGCGGCCCCGTTAACACCCTCTCCCTGTTGAGAAAGGGTGTTGTTAGATAAGGGGTTGTTTTATTTAGCCTCGCATATTGACTAGTTTTTTATGCCCATGCCTATTCGTTGCTATTCATGAAACCCAACAGATGCAACAGGCTGGTGAACAGGTTGAAGATGGAGACGTACAGGGTTACGGTTGCCATAATGTAGTTGGTTTCGCCGCCATGGATGATATTGCTGGTTTCATACAGGATCAAACCGGCCATGAGCAGTACAAACATGGCCGATACGGCCAGAGATAAGCCCGGCATCTCGAAGAACAGCGCGCCCAGCCCAGCCATGAAGGCGACCAGGATGCCGACCATCAGAAAACCACCCATAAAACTGAAATCTTTGCGCGTAGTCAGCGCGTAAGCTGACAGCCCAAGGAAAATAGTACCGGTGGCACCCATGGCGGTCATTACAACCTGGCCGCCATTGGCTAAGGCCATATAAGCATTGATGATCGGACCCAGGGTGTAACCCATAAAGCCTGTCAGGGCGAATACAAAGACAAGTCCCAAGCTGCTGTTACGGAATTTAGCAGTGGCGAACAACAGGCCAAAATAACCCACCAGTGTCAGCAGCAAGCCGGGATGAGGCAGGTTCAATACCATTGAAATGCCGGCTGTCAAAGCGCTGAACAGCAACGTCATGGATAGTAAGGTGTAGGTGTTACGGATCACCTTGTTGGTGGCAAGCGTTCTGGTTTTGCCAGAGCCTGTCGCGATGGTTGCAAAATTATTCATGATGGCTTCCTTTTATGTGAGTATGTTGGTGCGTTAATCTGGCAGTTGCTCGTCAGCTGTCGGTGCTTCGCCATGTCTGAGCAGGGTTTGCTGACGCCTGGTTTTGCGTACCACTGTACGCCCAGCGCGATCACTTGCCCGGTCAATGGCGACATACAGATCGGTTTCTATATCTTCGATAACCACATCAGGCAAACCGGCCAGTACTACTTGCAGATGACAGCGCTTATCTTCCCCGCCGCGTGGGCCATTGATGTCGGATAGGCGCATAACAACTCGCTGAATATGATTGTCACAACAGGTTAGAGCGAAATGCAAGCGCCGTTCGGCATGCTTGCGCAGAGCCTCGGTGAGGGAAAAATTGCGTGCCTGGATATTAATTTGCATAGAATCCTCCGTTGTAATGGGGTTGTTTCTGTATCGTGTATTAAATGCTAGACGAGATTTGCAAACAAAAAAAGTCGATTATATTTGCTATACTCTTCGTAATTTTCGAAGTAACGGTGAGCTGATGATTAATTACAAGCATTTGCACTATTTTTTGGCCGTGGCTAGAGAAGGGGGGATCGCACGTGCCAGTGAGCGGCTAAATCTGACCCCACAAACGATCAGTGGGCAATTGAGATTGTTGGAGGAAAATCTTGGGGTAAGCCTTTTCAAGCGAGTTGGACGTAACCTGGAACTCAGCGAGACCGGGCGGCTGGTATTAAGCTATGCGGATGAAATTTTTTCACTAGGTGGAGAGTTGGAAGAGGTGATTCATCAGCTGCCGGAAGATCGTCCCCAATTATTCCGGGTTGGGGTGGTCGACGTGTTGCCAAAGTCTATTGCCCATCGTATTCTCAAACCTGCGTTACAGATGCCGAAGCCTGTACGCATGATCTGCCGTGAGGCGAGTTTCGACGTGCTGTTAGCTGAATTAGCGGTGCATCACATCGATCTGGTGCTGGCCGACCGGCCAATTCCATCCACGCTGAGTACCCGGGGTTTCAGTCACAAACTCGGCGAGTGCACGATCAGTTTTTTTGCCACAAAAGAACTGAGAAAAAAATTAAAAGGTGATTTCCCTCGCTGCCTGGATGCTGCACCGCTGCTATTGCCCAGCAGTGGTAATCAACTGCGTTCTGGTATTGACCAATGGCTAGACAAACACCGATTACATCCACGCCTGGTTGCCGAGTTTGATGATAGTGCCCTAATGAAGGCTTTTGGGCAGGAAGGATCGGGTATTTTTATTGCCCCCACTGTTATTAAAGCTGAGGTGGAGTGGCAGTATGATGTGACCGCGATAGGCGGGGTTGATGAGATAAAAGAGTATTTTTATGCCATATCCATCGAACGCAAAATCTTGCATCCGGTTGTTTCCGTAGTTATGGAGACGGCTCGCAAAACCTTGTTTGTTAATGACTAAATACGTATTCCGAATTTCTGTTTAGTAAAAACCGTTCGCTCTAAAGGCCCTTCTCCCCAACACCGGGTGTTAACGGGACAGCAGTGATGCTTGAACTATACTTTATGCTATCTCTGCATGGAGCATGATTATGAATTCAGATTTCCGACAATCCTCAGAAAAGGGCTCGAATCGGGTTACAGGATCAATTCCGCAAGCAGAATCCAATCCAGAGTCAAAAATAGACCGTCTCAACATACTAGCTTTGCTAGAGCCACGAGCCTATCCCCATCCGGTCAAATCATGTGAATTGATTGAGACCCATATATCATGGGTTATTCTGACTGGTGAGTTTGCATATAAAATAAAAAAACCGGTTGATCTTGGTTTCCTTGATTTTTCGACACTAGAAAAACGTCTTTTTTATTGCCGGGAAGAACTGCGTCTGAACAGGCGACTGGCTGCCAATATCTATCTTGATGTTATTGCTATTACTGGTACAGCTGAGCAGCCAGTAATTAAGGGTTTGGATGAGAACAATGATCAGGTTATCGACTATGCAGTGAAAATGCGTCAATTTCCTCAGCCAGCACAACTGGATCGCATGTTGCTACATGGCGGTCTGAGAGCAAAATATATTGATGCGTTTGCCAGGCGGGTTGCTACTTTTCATCAACAGCTAGAGGCAGCAGATAAGACAACAAAATATGGTGATCTTGACCTGGTCTGGCAACCGGTATGGGAAAATTTTGAGAAAATCCGCAAGCAAATAAATGATTGTAAATATGCAACAATGCTGGATCAATTTGAGCAATGGAGTCGTTCTAAATTTGAATTCCTTAAACCAGTATTTCAGCAACGTAAGCAGGATGGCTTTATACGTGAATGTCATGGCGACATGCATTTACGTAATCTGGTATGGCTTGATAATAAACCTGTCCTATTTGATTGTATTGAATTTAATCCTGAATTGCGTTGGATAGATGTGATAAGCGATATCGCTTTTTTGGTAATGGATCTGCAGGATCGACAACAGCCACAACTGGCGCAACGATTTCTGAATCAATATCTGGAATATACGGGTGACTATGCGGGGCTTGCCGTTTTATCTTACTATATGTTTTATCGGGCAATGGTGCGAGCCAAAGTAGATGCCATTCGTGCGAGCCAGGCAGGAATTAGTCGTGATGAAAAAGATGAATCTGAAAAATCTCTAGCCAGCTACCTTGAACTTGCACAAATGTATACCCGTAGGGTTACAACAAGGATAATTATAACTCGTGGCTTATCCGCTTCAGGAAAAACAACAATAACACAGGCCTTGATGGAGCAAGAAAATATAATCCGGATACGATCCGATGTGGAACGCAAACGTTTATTTGGCTTAAAAGCAGAACAGGATGCCAGGGCAGAAGCAGGACAAGGTATTTATATATCTTCAGCAACTGAGCGTACTTACGAAAAACTGGCAGAATTGGCTGGTAAAATTCTGGATTCAGGATATTCGGTGGTTGTTGACGCAACGTTTTTAAATAGCCTGTACGTTAAAAAATTTAAAGCCATTGCAAAAAACAAACAAATTCCATTTTGTATCCTGGAATTTAAGGCGTCAAAACAAACACTGGAACAGCGGATTATAAATCGTAAACAGGATGCTTCTGATGCTGATCTTGCCGTTCTAGATAAGCAGGTGAAACAGTGGCAGGAGTTGAGCGACAATGACAAGAAAAATATGATTGCGATTAACACAGAAAAAGACATTGATATTGATAACTTAATAGAAAGTATCACAGCTGTCCCGCTAACCCGCTAACTCCCTCTCCCCATTGGGGAGAGGGTTGGGGAGAGGGGGATAGCTCCGATGTTGGAATGTTGTTATTTCAGGTCTTCAATGACTTCGATTAACAGAATATTCTCAGAATCAGAAACTTAGCAGATATTATTATAATATTAACGGGACAGCAGTGAAAAAGTATTAAAACATTAGTGGATTGTGAAAAAGGATGAAAACTATAGTGGTTGCTTGACAGCGTGTATATCGCATGTATATCATATGTATATACATGATCCGAATATTTATTTGTTAGGCTGAGTGCAAAGTAACCTTAAATTCTATGACCAAAAAGAAGAAAAAACAGAAGAATGACAGCCAATTGATAATCCGTATCAATAGTAAGGAGCGGGACCAATTTGTTAAGTTATGCGAAGAGATTGATACCAGTGCGGCAAGAGAGATACGAAAATTTATTCGGGAGTTTCTTTCTGGGCATGAGGCCTAAGACAAAGTGTTTTTCTAGGTAAAATAAAACCTGCTGTTACAGATTAAGGTTTTAAGGTGCAGGCATGCACTTAATTTCAGCCTCGGGAGATTATTGTTATGGCTAAATCAAAAAAACTGTTTGATATATTACCAGCACAAGAATAGAACATCTTCTTACGCAGGGCTTAAAAGCTAAATAAACAACTTAAACTAATATATTAGGTATCCATCGATAGCTGATGCCGATAGAGCCTATATTGCTGCAGAGATCTGGGCTGCTGTATGTGGATATAACTTTATGTATGACGATATTAACTCATGAGTAACTTGAATTTACAGGTAGAGGCGCAAGAGAACTGCTATATCGTTTCGGGTGGCTTGGTTATTGATGAGCTGTTGGCGATATTGAAACAAAAATTTGTTTGCAGTTTGGAGCCAGACGAAAAATTTAGAATTGTCTATTATGATACGTTTGATTGGCGTTTATATCAAAAAAATGAAGCCTTGGCCTTATGTCAATATGGGCAGAAACAGAAGTTAGCGTTGGAACAATTTTCCAATGGCCAGGTAAAGGTCATTGTGCCCTTGCCTACGACCGCTAAAATACCCTCCAGGTTGGATAATATTCCAGCGGTTGTACATGACTTAATTACCTCAACGATTGCAATGCGAGCATTATTGCCAGTTGTTAAAATTTCGGGTGACAGGCAAAAATTATCTCTGCGAGACAAACATGACAAGATCGTAGCCCGTTTATCGGTCGAGAAAAATAGCGCTGTGTCAGCTGAGCATGGTCGAAAGAAGAGCTTTCCTGAACGCCTAATAGTTCACCCGGTCAAAGGATATGAAGCTGAGCTTAAGCGGGTCAGGAATATGTTGAATAAAATTCCTGCACTTATACATTGCAAGCTTAACCTTCTGGATATGGCTCTCGCGGAGATTGGTCGTCATACGGGTGATTATTCTTCAAAAATAAAAATAAAATTCAATTCTGATAGTCAATCAGTGCAGGCTGTTAAGAGCATTTTGCAACATCTGTTATTGGCAATGACGGTGAATGAGCCGGGTATGCTAGCGCGGCTTGATTCGGAATTTTTGCATGACTATCGTATTGCAGTACGACGCACACGTTCCATTTTGACACAGATGAAAAATGTCTTTCCAAAAGACAAGTTTGAATTTTTCAAGAATGAGTTCTCTTGGTTGGGTGCGGTCACGACGCCCGCACGGGATCTGGATGTATATCTTCTTGAATTTGATAAATTAAAAAATAGGCTTGTGCCCGATATGCGTGATGCCTTGTTGCCATTTAAGGATTTTTTACAGGAGCAGCAGGATAATGCATATCAGGAGCTGATTGCGGCAGTAACTTCAGACCGTTATAAAAAATTGAAACAAGAATTAAATGAATTCTTTAAAAATGATAATGAAGATGACCCCAGTGCACCAGATGCAAAAAAAGATATTTACGAACATGCTGATGAACGCATTTGGAAAAGTTATAAGCGGGTAAAAAGAGAGGCTGACAGATTAACGCCTGATTCGCCAGCGCAAGATTTTCATGATCTACGTAAAAGTTGTAAGAAATTACGCTATTTGCTGGAATTTTTTCAGTGTTTTTATCCTGAAAAAAAGATGCGCCAGTTAATTAAACAATTAAAAATTCTGCAGGATAATTTGGGCGAATTTCAGGATATGGATGTGCAACATATTGCTTTGCGAAACTTTGCTAAAATGATGGCAGAGCAACAAGGTGTGAATAATGCTGATACCTATATGGCAATGGGAGTGCTTGCTGATAGCATGGAACAAAGAAAGATAGAACTACAGCATGAGTTTGTAGATTGTTATGAAAAGTTTTCCAGAGAAAAACATCAGAAACTATTTAGTCAGTTGTTTAAGCCAAACATGAAGCCGGAACAGGAATCATTGCATGAAAGTATTGGCTAGTTACAATATTAAGGGTGGGGTAGGCAAGACGGCTGCCGCTGTAAACCTGTCTTATTTGGCTGCCCAGCAAGGCTGGCGAACCCTGGTCTGGGATCTCGATCCTCAGGGTGCAGCAAGTTTCTACTTTCGGATTAAACCGAAGGTTAAGCACGGTGTCAAAGGCATTATTAATAAAAAACATGCACTATCAGATGTGATTAAAGGTACTGATTTTGAAGATCTGGATTTAATTCCAGCCGATTTCTCATATCGCAACATGGATTTGTTGCTTGATGATAAAAAAAATCCATCTCAACATTTGCATAAATTGCTTGCGCCCCTTGCTGATGATTATGATTTTATAATTCTGGATTGCCCACCAAGTATATCCCTGGTATCGGAGAGTGTTTTTTATGCGGCAGATGTTCTGCTGGCCCCCATTATTCCGACGATCTTATCAATCAGAACACTTGAGCAACTCATCAGATTTCAGAAGAAGAAAAAGTTGGATAAGCTTAAGGTGTTTGCGTTTTTTTCAATGGTTGATCGGCGTAAAAAACTGCACAAAACAATCATTAACAACCCGCCTTTTAATGATACCTACTTTATTAATAGTGAGATACCTTATGCTAGTGATATTGAACAAATGGGGTTGCATCGCGCACCATTGCCCAGTTATGCACCCAAAAGTCGCTCGGCACAGGCTTACTCTGATCTATGGAACGAAATTATTTTAAAGTTAAAATGACAGATTAAAATTTACAATGAAAAACGAATTTTGGAATCAAAGGATATTGTGAAAGAGCGCGGTAATAATGTGCATAAGGATGAGAGGCTATTTGAACAGGACAATGCCAGTATGCTCAATTTGGCTCCACACATTCGCAATGCTGCTCGTGCCCTGATCGTACGTGACAGGCATGTTCTACTTCTCAGAAAAGAATATGATGACGGAAAAGTCTGCTTTGCATTTCCCGGTGGAGGGCAGGAGACGGAAGAGACATTAGTTCAGGCCTTGAATCGTGAATGTGTGGAAGAAATAGCTACCGAGGTTGAAATTGGAAGCCTGGTTCATGTTGCGGACTGTTTTAAATTACGTAATACAACACCTTCTGTAACACGCCATTTGGTGGAGTTTTTCTTTGAATGTAGCGTTCCTGATGGTTATATTCCTCGCAATGGTTGTCGGCCTGACAAACATCAGGTCAATGTAGTTTGGAAAGATATAACACAACTTGAAAATATGGATATTTCTTTTCTGCCATTCATGACTCGCTTGGGTAGAAATAAGAAGAGCAATGATCCCGTGTATCTTGGGACGTTTTGCTGATTATGTGCATTCCGAAAAATATTCGTGACAACCTACACTTTATTATTGCAGAAATTAATTCACAATTATCAAGGTTGCAGAGTTACTTTGATAGCGTTTCCCCTACGGATGCGAAGCATATCCTTGAAAGAAGCGGTTACGTATATAACCTCAAAACACGCATTCATAATAGCTGCTTAAATGAAACGGCAAAGTTTAAAAAATCCAATAGATCTGAGAAGCTAAAATTTAGATCGCTAGAATTTATTGCAACTGATCTGGAACGAATTGCTGAATTATGTAGGGAATGTATTAAACAAATGCAACCCATGCATGATGTGAGCATCTTGCAGCCGGGTGCTTGCAACGCTTTGCTGGAACGTCTTATCCAAGGTGTTGGTTCTATTGAAACTGCTATTTATGAAAATGATACACGCTTGGCTTTGAAAATAGGAAATGTTGAAAAAAAGCTAGAGCATGATTTTAATAAACTTTTAAAACAATATGCTGGTCCATTCAAAAAGAATAAATCATCCGTAGATTTGATTTCGTCATTGTTTGTTGCTCGTTCAATTTCACAAATGGGCGATGCTTTGCTTAATATAAGTGAAGCGATTATATCGTCAAATCTTGGGCAGCCGGTTAATATCGATCGTTATTATTCATTGCAGGCGTCTGTTGCACAATTGGAAATGGATGAAGGTTTGTCCAGTTTAAAAATTGACTCCATCGCAGAAACGCGTTCAGGAAGTAAAATATCTGGAATTTTAAATGCTGAGGACAATGATTGCCTGGCTATTTTTAAAGATGGAGAAAAGCGTAAATTAAAAGAGGAACGCCAGGGGGTGGAAAGTTGGCATGAAATCTACCCAGGTTTGGCACCAAAGATACTTTCTTATAAAAAAAGTGGGCAGTCAGCTTCTTTGTTGATTGAACACCTTGCTGGTTTTACTTTCGAACAGATTATATTGCAGGATTCGCCTTTGTTAATGAATGAGGCGTTAGTTAGCTTGGGAGAGACACTTAAATCGGTATGGAAGGAAACTCGATCTTCCCGCAAGGTACCCGCTAATTTTATGCAGCAACTAAGTAAGCGTTTGCATGATGTTTATGTGATTCATCCAGAATTTTGCCAGGGTGAAAATATTATTTGTGGCTACAAGTTGCCTGCTTTTGACCTGTTGCTTGAAAACGCACTAGAATATGAAAGTAATATTAAGGTTCCTTTTTCTGTTTATATTCATGGTGATTTCAACGTTGATAATATTATTTATGATCCCGTTGAAAAACACATTAATTTCATTGATTTGCATCGTTCGAAATATATGGATTATGTTCAAGATGTTTCTGTATTCATGGTGTCAAACTATCGGTTGCAGGTGCTGGATACAAGGTTGCGCAAACGAATCATGAAGCTGGCGCAGGATTTTTATCTTATTGCCAGAAGCTATGCGCGCAAGACGGGGGATAATAACTTTGAAATCCGCCTAGCTCTGGGATTGGCGCGTTCTTTTGTTACATCAACGCGTTTTATACTTGATAAGTCTCTGGCCCGCGCAATGTTTTTACGCGCCAGGTACCTGATTGAAAGAGTATTGCAGACAGAAATAAGTAAAACACATAAATTCAGGTTACCGTTAGAGGAAATTTTCATTGTCTGATGTAAAGATTGGCATAATTGGAGTTCCAGGAAAATGGTCAACAGAAACGTTGGCTGATGCTGTTGCACTGAAAACAGGTTTTCGCCTTGTTATTGACATGGGGGAGGTCGCACTTGAATTTGGAAAACAAGGGCAAAGCCGATTGCTTCATGCTGGACGAGACTTATGTTCGCTAGATGCCTTGATAGTAAAAAAGATTAGTGCAACCTATAGCCCCAATACATTGGATCGTCTTGAATTGTTACGTATTGCAGAGCAGGCCGGAGTCAGGGTGTTCAGTCGGGCTAAAAATATGTTGGGATTAATCGATCGTTTAAGTTGTACCGTAACGCTGAAAAATAATGATATTCCGATGCCTGAAACCTGTATTACTGAAGATGTTGATAAGGCAATAGCGGTGGTTGAGGATTTTTCTAGTGCGATATTTAAACCATTATATTCTAGCAAAGCTCAGGGCATGTGTGTCATTGATAGTAGCGAAAGCAGCTCGCTAATCGAACAGCAAGTTCGTGATTTTCATTCTCGTCATCCCATGATGTATATCCAGAAAAAAATTGAATCACTTGGTCAGGATTTGGGGCTGGTTTTTATGGGTGGTGAGTATCAAGGTGCCTATGCGCGCATCTCTAAAAGTGACTCCTGGAATACGACTATTAACAGTGGTGGCCATTACGCAGATTACCGGCCAACTGCCGATATTATTGCCCTGGCAGAGCGAGCACAGGCACCTTTTAATCTAGATTTTACAACGGTAGACGTTGCTGAGACAGAGGCTGGGCCGATTATTTTTGAAGTTTCGGCGTTTGGTGGTTTTCGAGGTTCATTAGAAGGTGGTGGTATTCATATGGCTGATCGCTATGTCGATTATGTTTTGCGGAATTTGGATAAAGAATGAAAACTGCAGAGGTTTATAGTATAGACGATGTGAGAGATCTATTGTTAAACCAGCATGTGCTGGTCAATGATTCACTCGATCTTGCGATTGGTGAGTTCAGTTTGCATATTCGTTCCAACTCCGAGAGTCTTTTAGATAGGCTTAAATCTTATTTTTCACATATTGTCACACAGCCGTCACAGGAAAGTATTGAAATCATTGCCATAGAAAGTGACGCTGTGGAGCTGGGTTTGGATTTTATTGACTGGCCGCGCGAACAGGGTAAGACCGGGCGTAAGGATAGTTATATCGATTTAGTTGATGGCAGAGTTTTGCGTAAAGTTCGTACCGGGATGGTTTTTTTGCAAAGCAGCGTTTTACGTATAGCGGCTGGTTCTTGTTTGGCGAATGAAAACCAGGTAATTAATTTTATTAATTCGCAATATATGACCTGGTTGCAACAACATAACTGGTTAATATGTCATGCTGCCGCTCTGGTTTATAAAGATGTTGCGTATGCTTTTGCAGGTTTTTCCGGTGGTGGTAAATCCACCTTGATGTTGCATTTACTAAATCATGAGAATACGGCCTATCTAACGAATGATCGACTTTTCATTAAGCCTGAGAAAGCTCAGGTTAACGCCGCTGGTATTCCTAAGCTGCCCCGAATTAACCCCGGGACTATTGTGCATAACACAAGCTTGCATGGAATCTTAAGCGAGCAACAGCGGCAGGCATTTCTGGCAATGCCTACCAATAAGTTATGGGATCTGGAAGATAAATATGATGTTTTTATTGATGAGATTTATGGTGCCAATCGTATTTGTTCTTCTGCTCCGCTTGGGGCATTAATTATTTTGAATTGGCAGCATGATAGTAACCGTAGCTTAATGGTCGAACAGGTTAAACTTACTGCTCGACCTGATTTGCTTGATGCCATAATGAAGTCGCCAGGTCCTTTTTATCAAAGTCCTGGGGGGCATTTCCACAGTGACATAATAGCCTTGCCAAAACAGAGATACCAGGATGCGTTGAAAGATATCGACATTTATGAAGTGAAAGGTAAAGTTGATTTTAATGCGTTAAGTTATTATTGTCAGAAAAATATTTTTGGATGAGCTAATGCAACGTGAACTGATTCTTCTTTGTCATGGTAAACCGGATACTTCATCTGGGCAGGACGATTATCAGTTGCCGCTAAGTGAACGTAGTAAACGTGAGGCACAACAGCTTGGCAGCTGGCTTCAACAACGAAAACTAATTCCAGATCATATTCTTACTTCATCAAAAAAGGCGGCCTTAGATACTGCCGTGCATGCCTGCAATGTTATGGGGATTGGCGCAAATGTTATTAATACTGAAAAGTGTATTTATACGGCAGATAAAAAAGCATTATTAATGTTACTGGCCAATTGTCCGTCAAGCAGGAAAAGAATTTTATTGGTTGGGCATAATCCTGCATTGGAAAAATTATTGTTGTCCTTGTCTAAAAAAAAGCCCAAAACGCCGAAAAAAGGTAAGCTTTTTCCAGAGGCTTCATTAGCGATATTAAGCACAGACAAGAACTGGGAAAATCTTAATTCAGGAAAGGCATTATTAACCTCATTAATCTACCCCGATGATTTGCCAAGCAAATTCCCCTTTCTTAACCAAGATAATACTGAAGAATGGCGTGATCGACCTGCTTATTATTATTCACAGTCTGCGGTAATACCCTATCGAATACGCAATGACAGAGTCGAGATATTAATTATTACGTCCAGTCGTAATAAACACTGGATTGTACCAAAGGGGGTTGTTGATATTGGCTTGTCGGCCCAGGAGTCTGCGGCTAAAGAAGCATTTGAAGAGGCTGGTGTTCTCGGACAGGTAGAAGATACTCTGCTAGGTACATATATGTATGCGAAATGGGGTGCTAACTGCATTATTAAAGTCTATCCTATGAAAGTACTTGATATTATCAGCGAACAGGAACGACTGGAGCCAGAACGGCAGCGGATCTGGATTACCGCCGAGCAGGCTCCCGCTTATTTAAAACAGAAAGCACTGCTGTCCATGGTATTGAAACTTACCAGGAAACTACTCCAGACTGGCAGTATTTGAGGAAGTAACATGGCACGCCTGTTTGCTGCATTTATTCGTCATGCTGCTTATATGCAGCTTTCTGATATACCTAGCGCACATCAACCCTTCGCCTTGAATAACGATGGTGTTGCTCAGGCGATGAAAGCAGCCGGATTGTTACTTAAGTTCTCCTTGGACAAGGATTTGCAAATATTGCATGTTGTCGATAGTTCACATTTGTTGCGCGCTTGGAAAACAGCAAAAATAATTAATGAACAACTTACCCGGAAGGGGTTGCATAAATTAAGAATAGAGTCTTTTGACGCGCTTGCAGAGCGGGGAGTCGGTAGTTGTGTGGCGAATCTAACCATTAAGCAGATTGAGGAAGTGATGCGTCAGGATCCACGTTTCACTATGCCACCAGAAAACTGGAAGTCAAACAGCCGATATTGTTTACCTTTTTCAGGAGCCGAATCCCTGTTAAGCGCAGGGCAGCGGGTTGCCGAGCATGTGGTACAACGGATGGAAGAATTACGCCGTATATGCACAACCGATACATTAAAACTATTTGTCGGTCATGGTGCAGCATTTCGTCATGCAGCCTACCACCTCGGTATCCTCAATTACGAAGATATTGCAAAGTTGAGCATGTTTCATGCGCAACCGCTTTACTTTGAATATCTAGGCAAGAATAATTGGCGGCATTGTGCTGGTAACTGGAAAATTCGTCTTAACCAGGAGCAGGCTACGGATTAACAGGGACAGCTTAGAAATAAAACTGTCATACTTTGCTGCTATAAACCCTGCTTTAAATATACTTCATATTGGCGGAAATGTGATTATAGATCTGTTATTAAACGCTAATTGATGTCCCCCATATTAGTTCAAATACGTGCACGATTAAATGCAGAAACATCATCTTGATAAACAATTGCCACGTTACCGTGGAAAAAAATGGATCCGCAGTGGACTTCCTTCGAAAGGGCAGATCTGGTGCCTCGGACAGCCTCACTTGTCTCAGAAAACAGCACTAAAGGAAAAGGCGTTAACGCGGGCCGTTAGCTATTCATCAGAATATACAAAATGGAAATGGCCAAAGCAGGCGATCTATTTTTTTTCCGATCTCCATGCGGATGCTGAGGCTTTTGTTGCTTCTTTGGTTGTTTCCGGCGGTGTTAAGAAAACTGGCTCGGAGAATAATGATTTCAGATTATTGCAGGCCGGCCGCGATGCCCGTTTTATTATTGGTGGAGACTGTCTGGATAAGGGGCCAAGCAATTTACAGTTATTAAGGAGTATACAAACTCTCGATAAACGTGGTGCAAATGTACAACTTCTGGCTGGTAATCATGATATGCGGTTATTAATGGCTATGCGTACACTGCATATGGAGAAGGATCCGCGCACGGAACATTTTTTCATTCGAATGGGGGCAAAAGCTATTCCTTTGCTAAAGGAAATTTATGCGGATTATCTTGCGGGCAAGAATTCACTGCATAATATTCCAGGAAAACGAAAGTGCAAGCAGTTGCTTTTCCCTTCAAATCGTTGGTTTGATGAATTTCCTCGTTCAGCTCAGTGGGTGATGCCTGAGAATGCTATCAAAAGAGAAGTATTGCGCCTTAAGCGTAAGGCAGATCGATTTGAGTCTCTGTGTGATGAAGCAGGACTATCTTTACCAATGGTTTATGCTACAGCTATAAAGTGTCGGGCCTTGTTTCTTGAACCGGAAGGTGAGTTTTACTGGTTTTATAACAGAATGAAACTGGCAAAACGCATAGGCTCTTTTCTGTTTGTTCATGCCGGTTTAGATGACCGGGTTGCCACCTTGATTAAGGACAAAGGCGTGGCATACCTAAACAAACTTTACCGGCACCAGATTCATAATAATTTATTTGAATTTTATTACGGCCCACTGGCCAATGTCATGCGGACTAAATACCGAGATATCGACATGCCGCTGACAAGTTATGGTGTGAATCGTATTTATGAAAAGGGTATTCACGTTATTGTGCATGGTCATCGTAACAATATAGATGGCCAGAGATTAATGCTACGAAAAGGTATGTTGCATGTCGAGAGCGATACCACGATGGATCGAAATTCACGCAAAAAAGAGGGCCTGGAAGGGTATGGAGTTGGAGTTACCATTATTCGACCTGAAGGACAGGTGATTGGGATAAGTGCGGATTATCCTTATGCCAAGGTTTTTGAGCCGCAGAAGCTGGTTGATAAGTGATTGTATGTTAAAGTGACAAGATGAAATACAACAGCCGCGTTAATCATTAACATGAAACAAAGTAAAAAAAGTTTTCGCCATGAGTCTTTGCAAGATGCAGAAACAATACAAGCTTTGCTAAAATCTATTGCCCGTGGGTTCGCCCGTGGCGAGTTAGTATTTAGTGATGATGAAGATGAAATTATCATGCAACCCGAGGGCTTGATTAACCTGAAAGTCACATCAAACCAGGAAGAAAACAGGCATAGGATAAATATTCGGATCACCTGGCAAACTGAACATAATAACAAGAAAAAAAATAAATCACTTGTGATTAAATAACTTGAGTCTGTGGGTTCACATGTTTTTAAAACTTAGTAAACTCAAACAACCTGACCCGCACACCATCCCGATGACCAGGCCCATTGAAGATTATAGCCGCCTAGCCAACCGCTGACATCGACAACTTCACCAATAAAATAAAGACCTTTTGTTTTTATAGATTGCATGGTTTTGGATGATATTTCATTGCAGTCGATGCCCCCCAGGGTGATCTCGGCGGTGCGGTAGCCTTCGGTGCCGTTGGGTTTTATTTCCCAGCATTGTAACTGTTGGCTAATCTGGCTTATTTTGGTTTGTGAGATTTCCTGTAAAGAACTGTCCACGACTTGCTGTCCTAATAGACTGAGGAGCAGGCGTTTGGGTAAGACTTCAGCTAGTACTGTTTTTAACTTGATATTTGGCTGTGTAGATTTTCGGGTGTTTAGCAAGGCTGCAATATCATGGTCGGGCAACAGGTTTATGTTGATGCTTTCACCGGCTCTCCAGTAAGATGAAATCTGCAAAATAGCAGGGCCACTCAAGCCTCGATGGGTGAAGAGAATGTTCTCTCTAAATTGTATGCGTTGATTACTCACGATACTGTCAACAGCAATGCCTGACAGCGTGGCTAGCCTTTCTTTGTCATGTTTTTGTAAGGTGAACGGGACCAGGCCTGCTGAGGTTGGCCATATATGATGATCAAACTGTTCAGCAATTTTAAATCCCAGTGGGCTGGCTCCCATCTTTGGGATGGATAAGCCGCCAGTGGCAATGACCAATGTATTTGTCTGAAATTTTCCCTGCGCAGTGTTAATTGAAAATGTGTTGTTATCTGTTTTATCAATTTTTTCGATATTTTGCTTGAGACGAAGTTCAACGCCGGTTTTTTTACATTCCAAGAGCAACATTTCAAGAATATCTTTGGCACTGTTGTCACAAAATAACTGCCCGTGGTCACGTTCATGATAGGGGATCTGGTATTCGTTTATCATGGCAATGAAATCCCACTGGCTGAAGCGGCTTAATGCTGATTTACAAAAGTGAGGGTTGTGCGAAATATAGTTGTTGGCGCTGACATTATAATTGCTGAAATTGCAGCGTCCTCCGCCCGAAATCAGGATTTTTTTACCGGGCTTACTGGCGTGGTCTAATACAATCACTTTACGCCCACGTTTGCCTGCTTGACTGGCGCAGATTAGACCCGATGCGCTGGCACCTATAATGAGTACCTCTGTTTGAACTGTTTTGTTCGGCATTTTAACGCAGTTTTCGTACTCTGAATTTACGCGCTTTGATTTTCCCTTCGGTTAGAGTTTTAAGAGCCTGTTTGGCTATGGGGCGTTCTACTGCCACAAAAGCCTGATTGTCGAAAATATCAATTTTACCGATTTGTTTTCCAGCAATGTTAGGTTGAGCCGTTAATGCGCCCAATATATCGCCCGCGCGAACTTTGTCTTTACGTCCACCATTAATGCATAGTGTAACCATAGGCGGCGTTAGTCTAAAATTTTCACGAGTTTTAAGTGTTGATATTTTATCGATTCTGACGGGGTTATTTTGATAATCCTCAATTGCACTGACTTTGCTAGCTTCAGAAGCCATAAACAAACTTAGAGCTAAGCCCGTATTACCTGCACGTCCTGTGCGGCCTATGCGATGAACATGAATATCGGGATCATGTGCCAGCTCAAAGTTTATTACCGCCTGTAAATCTTTGATATCTAGTCCGCGAGCAGCAACATCCGTTGCGATAAGAATTGAACTGCTTTTATTGGAGAACTGTACCAGTACTTGGTCACGATCTTTTTGTTCAAGATCACCGTGCAAGGCTAAGGCATGGAAACCCTGTTGCCATAATTCCTCAGCCAGTTCTTTGCATTGATGCTTTCGGTTGCAAAAGACTACGCTGGATTCAGGCCGGTAATGTTGTAACAGGTTGACTAATATTTTAGTTCGTTCACCTTTTTCTATTTCATAGAAAATCTGTTTTATTTGTTTGTTGTCATGTGTGGTTTCTACACGAATATCAAGAGGATTATTCTGAATAGCGTCACTGATTTCTTTTATTTTATCGGGGTAGGTTGCCGAAAATAATAGGGTCTGTCTTTGCTTCGGCATAAAATCAATAATGCGCATGATGTCTTCATGAAAACCCATGTCGAGCATGCGGTCGGCTTCATCCAGTACCAATATATTTAAACTATCCAGTTTTAAAGAGCCTTTTTGTAGGTGTTTTAATATACGTCCTGGAGTGCCGACCACGATATGAGGGCTATGTTCCAGTGAGGCTAGTTGCGGGATTATGGGTTTGCCGCCGCATAAAGTAAGAATCTTGGTGTTGGGGATGGCGCGAGCCAGACGACGGATTTCTTTGCTGACCTGATCCGCCAGTTCTCGGGTTGGGCATAGCACCAGTGATTGGGTTAGATAGGTTTTAGCTTCAAGTTTGTGCAGTAAGCCAATTGCAAATGCCGCTGTTTTGCCGCTGCCGGTTTTTGCCTGGGCCAGCAAATCCTGGCCTTTTAGAATGACAGGCAGACTTTGTGCCTGTATCGGGGTCATTGTCTGGTAGTCCAGTGACTCGATATTGGCTAAAAACTCGGATGTTAAGGGAAGAGATGAAAAGGCAGTTGATGTCATGTAAAAGTCAGTCTTTGTTGGCGCACAGGAAAACTACATATAATAGCAGATTAATACAGTGAAAATAATTGGATATAGATAAACCACCGCCTGAGGCGGTGAGACTCAAAAAGGTTTTGCCGTTCCGTGAGGTCATGGTCTTTTTTCTCCCGTTCCCACGCGGGAGCGTGGGAACGGGAGATATCGGAGTTATCCCTTCTCCCCGAGGGTGTTGTGGTCAAGTAAATCTAGACCCCTCTCCCCAATGGGGAGAGGGAGTTAACGGGACAGCAGTGATCAGAAATAAATAATTCTCCGAGAAAAGAGTGGTTGTTCAGCGTAGCGAGCGGTAGTTTTGCCGCTGGCCGCGGTGGGAGAGCATAATTTGCCACAATTGGCCTTGGCCAGATCGGAACAGGCCGGCGCAGACGTGTAGATAATATTTCCACATGCGATAAAAACGTTTGTCGTAGTGCTTGCGCAATTCAGGCCAGGCAGCATCAAAATTTTTCCACCAGGCCATCAGGGTCGGGTCGTAGTCGGGGCCGAAGTTGTGCCAGTCATGGATTATGAGATCAGGTTCGATTGCTGTCGCTATGCGGCGTGCCGAAGGCATAATACCGTTAGGAAAGATATAGAGGTCGAACCAGGGATCGTTGTAGTTGACCGTTTCATAGTCGCCGATAGTGTGTAATAGAAACAGGCCATCTTCTACCAGCAAGCGGCGCATGGTATTGAAATAGGTGGCATAGTTCTTTGGCCCGACGTGTTCGAACATGCCGACAGAGACAATTTTATCAAAATGTCCTTGCTGTTCGCGGTAGTCTTTCAGGACGATCTCTACTGGCAGACCGGCGCAGCGTTCCTGCGCCAGTCGTTGCTGTTCGCGTGAAATGGTAATACCCAACACCTCGACGCCGTAATTGCGGGCGGCATGACTGGCCAGGCCTCCCCAGCCACAGCCAATATCTAGCAGGCGTTCGCCTGGCTGCAAGTCAAGCTTGTGGCAAATGAGTTCCAGCTTGGCCTGTTGAGCATCGATTAGATTATCACTCTCAGCCCAATAGCCGCAGCTGTAGCTCATGCTGGGATCGAGCATGGCCTGGTAGATGTCGTTGCCGATATCGTAGTGGCGTTTGCCTATTTCATAGGCACGTTGGCCTGCCTGACGATTGATAAGACTGTTTTGTAATATACTGGCGAGGCTGGCGAACAGCAGACGCAGGCGAGGCAGGAGCCGGATTTTGCGGTTAATATCGCTACGTAGCAGACGCTCAAAAAGCTGGTCAAGCTGCGCAACGTCCCACAGACCATCCATATAAGCCTCGCCGAAACCCAGTGAACCCTGACTGAGAATGCGATGGTAAGTTGCCGGATCGTGTACCTGTATATCCCAAGGGCGATCGCCATTCAGACGTACGTCAGCTTTTGCCAGTATCTCGACCAGTATTTGAGGGGCGGTGGTGGTTGATGGCGTAGCGGCCGTACCGTAGATCAGGTTGTTATCAACCTGCTGTGTATGGTTCATCGTACCCTCCTTCAGGCAGGTAGAGGCCAATTTTCCAGTGATTTATTAGTCACAATAGCAAAGCATAGCAACAGAAAATATCTCCTGGCTGTCACTTTTGTGACAGCTTTTTTCAATGTGACCATCTAGGCTACATATTGGAATGCATAATTCCTATTTTGCCTGGAATGGTACGTTCTTGTTGGCGATTCCTTGCGGATATGATCTGCAAGGTATGTTGGTGCCGAGATGATGGTTTCAAATTATGTGGATCATGCCGTGCTTGAAGGTGAAGTAGCGTGGTTGCTGGAAAAAGGGCCAAAACCTTATTGGCGCGGCCGTATTCAGAAAATCAAATATGAATATGCCCAATGAGGAGCAATTGTTCAGGTCGTCGGTCGTTCTTTATGTCGCCTGTCTCACCAATAGCCCCAGCCGATTAGCAAGACTATCAAACCCAGTGTCAGAATGAGCCAACCGCCGGTAGTAGCAGAATGCCCGGGATAAATAGGCCATCACCGGGCTGGATTTCAGAAATACCAGTATGGCGATAATAATGCAGGGCCAGTGAGAGTCTGTTAGTCAGCCTGTTGGATGGTGGTTTGTTTGCGGTAGTTCTCTGTTTGTGTTTTTGGACTGGGTTAAATTGTGATGCAGGTCAGTCTTGTCTGTCTTTTATGTGCATAATAATTGTATAAACGTACCTTTTATAAGGTTCAGTGTAACCTGGGTTGCTGCATAAATTTTGACAGAAATGCGAGAATACTTAAAATACCCTATAGCGAATTAACGGGAAATAAAATCTAGAGAGATTAAAATTCAGGCCAGTATTTAACTAACCGGAAATTTTAAGAGGAGTTAATCGATGGCAACAAAGCAAAAAGGAGCGATTGCAAATCCCCTTTCCCGTAAAAAAACCGCTAGCAAGAAAAAAACTGCAAAAAAACTAGTCAGTCAGAAGCGTGCTGTCCCTAAAGTCAGCAATTGCAAAAGCACCACTTCGTCCATCGGTGCCGGATCCCGCAGGAAAATGATCGCCGAGGAGGCCTACTTTCTTTCGCTTCAACGTTGTTCCGAAGTAGGCTCAGCACTGGAGGACTGGTTGATTGCCGAAGCGCAGGTTGATCGGAAACTCATCGGCCAGAAGGGGTGAAAAATGGAACATCGTTATTTTCCCCGCCATATTGAGAATTTTAAGGTCATCCTGAAGGGCAAGATTGGCAAAACGATAGCTACCCGCGTACTTGATGTCAGTCGGGAAGGTCTGCGCGTCAGCGTAAATGGTTCGCCGATTCCCCCGGGGGCTATGCTTGAGGTGATTATGCCCAGAGACAAGCAGAGTCTGTTCGGCTCATGTTGCCAGCGCGCCTTCGTGGCGTATGCCAAGCCCGGGACATTAGGTCTGTGGCTGATTGATGCGGCAAAAAGGTTTGATAAGACGCTTGCCGACAACTGATAACAACGCCCGTAGATAAAGCAGTCATATATGTGCTGGAAAGTATTCTGTTAGCTATCTTCTATGGTGTCAGTTGCACTGCTGTGGCCGTATTCAGTGAACGGAATATGCTCATGCAGCCGAGCTATGCAGATGCAACCTGGGTGACAGAAAAAAAACAAAGAGCATGATAACGTATTTTTCAGGCTGGAAAATGAACTGTTAATCAAGGAAAAGGCAGCATCTCATGACAAATGGGCAACCGCTAGATAACAAGTATAAAGGTGCCTGCCTGGAACTGGCTATTGGTCTTTATAGCAGCGAGGAAAAGACATTACAAACCATTGAAAAGTTGATTAAAGAGAAATTTCCTGCCGACCAGCTCTCATTGCTGCGTAAAGCCGGCGGTACGGGGGTGGGGCTGGCTTATACCAACACAAAAGAACGGGTTAAAGCCTGGGGTAAACATGGCGTGGTCTGGGGTGTTTTATGGGGTATGTCGGCGGGGACTACTGGGCTTTTTGTGTTGCCTGGACTGGGACCTTTACTTGCTGTTGGTCCAGTTGTGGATGCTCTGGGTGAGGCTATCGCTGGTGTGGTAGCGCCAGAGGGTTCCGGTGTTCTGACACAACTGGCCAGTGCGCTGCACAGCATTGGCGTACCCGCATCAGCTATTAAACAGATCCATCGCGCAATTGAAACGGATCACTATGTCATTATTTTGCAGTGCGATTCGGATCAGGCCAGTCATTGTGCCATGCGTCTGGGTTCGGTAGGTGCGGATTCAGTTATCGTGATGCCCGGTGAACACTGAATAATCAGCATACCTGAATCGGTTGTTAGACCACATAGGTTAGATTATGTAGATGGTTATTACAACAAGGTGCTGAGTGTTTAGCTGCTTGCTAGCCGGGATGAATTTTGGCTAAGCTTTAGTGATTGATGATTGCAACTCAAAGGATTTAAAATCCCAGTCGCTGCATGCACAGCCCGCCTGGTAAGCACTTTCCATAAAACGCATAATAGTCTGGCTGGGGTTTTGAGATTGACGTACTGACTCGTAAGGCAAAAAGGCCATGGCATAACCCGGATCTGTATTCCAGAGAGCAGCTTCTGGTTCGAGGCGCTGATCGGTCAGGCCCTCTGGTTGCGGATATACATAGGCATAAAAAGCGGCTTCTCTCACTACTTCATCTCCCGCCCAGAAGCCAAAGCTCATAACTTCATGGGAGTATGCTTCTCGTTCGACATTGCTGGGCCATTCTTTTTCCGGTGAGCGTTTACCAGAAAACCGCGTAACAACAAGATCCAGGTGATGCCAGAAAAGATGTACAGGCGTGCTTTTTCCGGTGTATAAGGCTCTGTAATTTTCAAATACGGAGCCAACAAGTACCAGAATTTGCCAAAATCTATTTACATATTCCTTATCGTAGTTGGCTTCAAGGTGATTGTTTTCGAAAGGCTCCTTACTAATGTTATCGTAGGGGACAGCTTTTATTTTAGCCTCTATTCCAAGTTTCAGAAGAGTACCAATAACATTTTGGTAGAATTGCGAGACGGACATTCCATCTAAATCAATTAACTCGAGTTCGCCAGTACTGGTTTTAATTGAAAGCACATGATGTATGAAATCAAATTCGATTTCAAACATCATTCCGTGATAAGGAATGGGGCGAGTTGTAAGGCCGCGTGTCGATATATATAGTGGGGCATGCCACCAATGATTTGTTTTCGGAAAAAGGGTCAGTCTTATTTTTCCGACAATCTGTATATAAAGATGCAGTATTTTTTTTGTTTCCTCCCATTCTTCTAATGGTAGTGGAGGGTATGTAGTGTATGGTGTTTGATTAAGCATGACGAACTCCGCTTTGTGATATTCCCATGTTAACAACAATTATTGATTCAATAACCTTATAAAATAATCTCGACGGCATGAAACTGTCCTTTCGTACAGGTTCCCTTAGGCTGATTTTCCGAGACAATCAACAAACACGGCCAATGGTTGATGCCTGAGGGCATAAAATCCGATTTGTTTCAAAAACCTAATCGAGAATTAATCATGTTGATGTTACGTAAAAGTGAGACGCGAGGCCATGCTGATCATGGCTGGCTAGATACTCGCCATACATTTTCATTTGCAAACTATTATGACCCTGATTATATGGGGTTCTCGGCACTAAGAGTCATTAATGATGATCGGGTTGCTGCGGGAGGTGGGTTTCCTACCCACAGCCATAGTGATATGGAAATCATTAGTTATGTGCTGGATGGAGCACTGGAACACAAAGACAGTATGGGAAACGGGTCACGGATAAAGGCGGGTGAATTTCAGGTTATGAGCGCAGGTACCGGGGTGACGCATAGTGAGTACAACCCATCAAATAGTGAGGCAATGCGTTTTCTGCAAATATGGATTATGCCTGATAAATCAGGGCTAAGCCCCTCTTATCAGCAACCTGAAATTAGACCAGAATCTATCAAGGGAAAACTATATCTGATTGCATCAGATAAGCCTGAAAATGGGGCTGCAAAAATTCATCAACGGGCGGATGTCTATGTCTGCAAAATTCGAGATGGTGATGTTGTCAGGTATGTTTTCAACCCTGGTCGCCGAGGATGGTTGCATGTTGCCAAAGGACGTGTGCGCTTAAACGAGCTTGCGCTGCAGGAAGGTGATGGCGTGGCCATTAGTGATGAGCGTGAAATTATACTTATAAGCGGTGATGAAGCCGATATATTGTTGTTTGATTTACCCTAAATAGGCGTTCCAAATACTAGAACACTTTTGAGTTTCCATATTCGTGGTGAGCCCTTCGGCTCTGCTTAGGAGAGCCTTATCGAACCATTAACGAGGAAATGCTGTAAATAGAGAACATAACCTGCTTGTCCTTCGACAAGCTCAGGACGAACGGTTTTTCCAAATCTGTTTGTCCTTCGACAAGCTCAGGACGAACGGTTTTTCCAAATCTGTTTGTCCTTCGACA
>VAPK010603245.1_pt1 | contig 25272 bp, 28 predicted proteins | sample 3395031 | NCBI WGS metagenome assembly VAPK01 (sample SAMN08290443, study PRJNA428436) | hydrothermal vent metagenome | isolation source: Deep-sea hydrothermal vent chimney 1 | place: Pacific Ocean: Juan De Fuca Ridge
GTTAAAGTGAATCTGAATTCCGATCTTGAAAAACTAGGTTTTATTACAGTAAATAATCTCGAAAGTTTAAACGAAAAAGATAAGGTTGCTGTTTATTTTCCTCATTCCTATAATTTTTCAGGAGAATTATTCATTGTCCCAAAAGAGAATATTCGACCGGTAGATAAAAAATCAAGTGATGTAATGAAATTTATTGTTTCAGCAGGTTTGGCCGGCTGGGAATAATTGGACTATGGCTTAAATTTTAATGGGATATGTACCACTTTTTTGGTTTCAAAAAAGTCTTCTTTAAAATAATCTGGCAGATCATAAATTTTTGCTTTCGGAAAGTTTTGTAGTTCATCTTTTAGATCTCCTCCCTTTAAATACAAAATGCCATTTTTTAATGTGTGCCGTTGTTTTTTAGCCACTTTTTTACATGTCCATTTTACAAAATCATCCATATTCGTTACTGCCCTGCTCACGATAAAATCGAATGTTCCTTTGACCATTTCAGCCCTCTCATGTTCTGCTTTTACATTTTTTAGATCTAACGCTTCGGCTACAGCCTTAACCACTTTTATTTTCTTTCCAATGGAATCTACCAGATAAAAATTACTTTCCGGAAACATGATGGCCAATGGAATCCCAGGAAAACCACCTCCTGTACCAACATCCAGAATATTTGAACCAGGTTTAAACTTTTCAACCTTTGCAATTCCTAACGAGTGTAAAACATGCCGTAAATAAAGTTCGTCAATATCCTTACGGGAAATTACATTGATCTGAGAATTCCATGTTGTATACAAATCACCTAATTTAGAGAACTGTTCGATCTGCTCAGGGGTTAACTCTTTAAAATACCGACTAATAATTTCCATTTTGTATGATTATTTCTGTAAAAATACAACGAATATTCCTTTTATTATTTTATGATATTATCTCTTTTGCCTTTTAAATTTGTAAATTTGTAAAAAATTTTAATCTAAAAAAAGAATAATGCAAGGGGTCAAGTTTTTAACAAGAGATAAAACGAAGTTTTTTAGGACTTTAAACAAAAGAGTAAACGAATATTTTAAAGAAAATAATATTGAAAAAACAGGGAACTGGAGGTTATATATCAAGGCCATTTTTATGTTTGCTTTGTTAATTGTTCCTTTAGTTTTAATCCTTACCTTAAGAGATTCTATGCCGGTTTGGGCTCAGGTTTTGAGTATGATCACCATAGGGATAGGAATGGCTGGAGTTGGAATGAATGTAATGCACGATGCAAATCATGAGTCTTTCTCGAGTAAAAAATGGGTCAATAAATTAATGGGAAGCAGTATTTACATTCTTGCCGGAAATGACTATAATTGGAAAGTACAGCACAATGTTCTACACCATACCTACACCAATATTCAGGGACTAGACGAAGATATTGATGCCGGTAGAATTATACGTTTCTCTAAACATGCCAAGTGGCTTAAAATTCACAAATTTCAAAAGTATTATTCCATATTTTTATATGGTTTATTAACCATCAACTGGGCGATCACTACCGATTTTAAGCAATCTTACCATTATTTAAAAAGACATTTGTCTTATGGTAAATTCCCCAATCCAGCCACACAATGGACCAAATTAATTATAGGGAAAATTTTATATTATGCACTCTGGATCGTACTACCACTATCTTTAGGATTTGCATGGTATCAGGTTTTGATTGGGTTTTTCATTATGCATTATACAGCCGGAATTATTTTAAGTGTAACTTTTCAGCTAGCACATGTCATGCCAAATACAGAAATGCCTTTACCGGATGAAGATGGAAATATGGATCATACCTGGGCAATTCACCAGCTGTTTACCACTACTAATTTTGCACCAAAAAATAAGTTTGTCGAATTTTTCACTGGCGGCTTAAATCATCAGGTGGAACACCATATTTTTCCACATATATCGCATGTTCACTATAAAAAAATATCTAAAATTGTAAGAGATACTGCGAAAGAATTTAATTTACCTTATAACGAATATAAAACTTTTGTAGGTGCATTTATTGAGCACATAAAACAATTGAATTATTTAGGTACCCATCCAAAAATTGCATAAAAAAGTAATCTAGTTTCATATGTCAAATCCTTTATCAGATAGAGTTAACAGATTACCTTTGTCACAAACCTTAGCGATGGCGGCCAAAGCCAGAGAACTAAAAGAACAGGGAAAAGATATTATTAATTTAAGTATTGGTGAACCCGATTTCAATACGCCCGAGTTTATCAAAGAAGCTGCTATTCAGGCAATCAATGATAACTATAATTCCTATTCACCCGTTGATGGTTATGCCGATTTACGGGAAGCTATTTCGAGAAAATTCAAACGTGATAATAATTTAGATTATAATATAAATCAAATTGTAGTTTCAACGGGTGCTAAACAATCTATTGCAAATGTTGTAATGGCATTGCTAAATCATGGAGATGAAGTTTTATTACCAACTCCATACTGGGTAAGTTACTCGGCATTGACCATTTTGGCAGGGGCAAAATATATTGAGATTCCTTCTACCATTGATACCGATTTTAAAATCACTCCAGCACAACTAGAGGCAGCAATTACTCCCAAAACAAAACTGATCTTTTTCAACTCGCCAAACAACCCAAGTGGCATGATCTATACGGAAGAAGAGACAAGAGATTTGGCAAAGGTATTGGAGAAATATCCTAATATTTATATCCTTTCGGATGAAATTTATGAACATATCAATTACGGTGAACCTGCATTTAGTTTTGCCCAGATTGAAAGTATGTATGATCGTACCATAACAGTAAATGGTATCGCAAAAGCATTTGCCATGACAGGCTGGAGAATTGGTTATATGGGAGCACCCGAATGGATTGCTAAGGCCTGTACAAAAATTCAGGGGCAATTCACCTCCGGAGCCAATTGTATTGCACAACGAGCTACCATAACTGCTTTAGATACTCCGGTATCAAAAATTCAATACATGGTAGATAAATTTAAAGCCCGTCGTGATCTAATTATTTCTCTGCTAAATAAAATTCATGGAATGAAAGCCAATACACCGCATGGTGCATTTTATATCCTTCCGAATATATCTTACTATTTCGGGAAAACTATCAGAGGAAAGTATATTAAAAATGCATCAGATTTTTCTATGCTACTTCTCGAAGAGGCGAGTGTTGCTACCGTAACCGGAGAAGCATTTGGTATTCCCAACTGCATTCGTTTATCGTATTCTGTATCTACAAGTGAAATAAAAGAAGCTATCAAAAGAATAGCAGAAGTTTTAGCATAATCAAAATACATTTACAGAAAAACTGATTTCATTTTCTATTTAATAAAACCTATTTATGAGTTATAAAGTTACTTTTTCAACACGCTGGGCAGATTTTGACCCAAACAATCACATGCGTCATTCTGCTTACAATGATTATGCTGCTGAAGCCAGAGTTCGTTTTTTTAGAGATAACGGATTTTCTTTATCAGAATTTAACAAACAAAATATTGGCCCGGTATTATTTAGTGAAAACACAAAATTTTATCGTGAAATCAATTTAAGCGAAGATATTATCGTTGAATTATTTATCAAAGGACTTTCTAAAGACGGGAGGAAATTTAAATTTCAGCACAGGATCTATAAAGAAAATAATATATTGTCTGCTGAAATAGAAGTTTATGGTGCATGGCTAAATCTTTCAGAAAGAAAATTAACCATTCCACCACAAGATATAATTACTACCTTTGATATTCTGGAAAAGACAGATGATTTTGAAATTATTGCAGGAAAAACAAAATGAATTCAGTTAAAAAAATAATATTGCTCCTATTTATCATGTTGTTCACCTTGTTATCATGTGAAGACAATAATGAACCACAAAAACAAGAAAATGATTTTAACTACCTGCCAACTTCAACAACCAAAAGTATTGTAAAACATCATTATTACACCTTATCCTATGTAGAAAAATACGAGCAGGCTGAATGGGTCGCTTATCAATTAACAGATGATCAGATCGTTTATACAACTATCAAAAGACCCTATTTTGAACAAGATCCTCTGGTGAAAACCGGTTCGGCTGACTGGCAAAATTTTAAAAATTCAGGATATAATAAAGGACATTTATTACCAGCAGCAGATAGAAAATTTAGCAAAGAAACTTATTATGAAACTTTTTTGACCTCTAATGTGAGTCCGCAAGTATATGATTTTAATGCTGGAATATGGAACAGACTGGAAGAGAAAATACGCTACTGGGCACAAAAATACGAGAAACTATACGTTGTTACCGGAGGCATTTTAACCGATGATTTAAAAACTATTGGTTATGAAGATGTTGCTGTACCAAACTATTTTTACAAAATTCTTTTAGATTATACAGAGCCTGAGATCAAGGCAATAGCTTTTTTAGTACCTCATAAAGAAAGCAATAAAGCACTTTATGATTTTGTGGTTTCTATTGATGAAATTGAATCTCTTACAGGAATTGATTTTTTTCCTGCCCTTCCGGATGATATCGAAAATAGTTTAGAAAAATCCTCTGATTACAAAGGATGGAGTTTTAGATAATCTGTTTGATTACTAAAATGCATAATTCAGACCGATATACATACCTGAATCACCATCCTGAGCGTTGGTAGTTTTACCATAATCTAAACCAACAACAAAATTTTCGTTCATGGCAATTCTCAATCCCAGACCATAACTTAAATGGATTTTTTCTGCTCCAAAATTAAAATAATCATCTTTTGTATCTCCTCCTGAAATGGCATAATTGCCCCAATAATCAACATCTGTAAGAGGTGCTAACTCCATTTCAATTTTATCTACTTTTTCTTTTAATGGCAATAATTGCACCACTCTACCCATATCAACAAATGCATTTGTTGCCATATACCAGTGCTGTTTGAACATTTTAAAATTCCAAAATTTATATCTGAATTCTGCATTTCCATATACTTCACCATCACCAACAACTCTATTTCTTCTGATTCCTCTTAATGTTCTTTGCCCTCCCAAACCTTCTGTTGCTACATTTTTTAGCATGGCACTGTACATGATAGGCAAAGCAAAATAGGGCTCTTCACCGATTATATTTCCTGAATATCCCAAACGATAGGCAAAGGTCAGTTTCTTTTGAATAATAGTTAAAAACTGCTTGTGACTAATATTTAATTTTACATAACCTGAATGTGTATTCCCTATAAATTCAGGCACCCATACCAGAACAACTTCTGACAACATTCCCTTGGATGGATTTGTCCAATTATCACGTGCATCATAAATAACCCCTAGTTTTAAACCTAAAAATGATCCTCCATGAACATTTTTCTCATTAATAATTCCCCATTTTTTATATCTGTCCCATAACCCAGGCATTTCTTCTGTAGATGGAATTTTTTCATCTTCTTCTCTACCATCATTATATCCATCAACATCAAGGGTATTTACAGAATAGTTGAAAAACTCTAAGCCTGCAAGCCAACTAAAATCATTTGAAATTGGATTTAAAATATCGGCTTTTATTTTCAACCGCTTGGTTTGATTCTTATAGAACATTTTCGATTTATAACCAGAATCTGCCACATCTTCCCAGGATGCATTATACACTGATTCATAACCATTAGCACCAATAAAATCAAATTGCTCATCTGGTTGGTACATCACATCAAATAAAAATGTTCTTCCTGTGATTAATCTGTTCGATTCATATGAAAAATGATTTTTTCCACTACCCTTTGTAAATCTGGAGATCTCTAAAAAATACCGATCATAATACTTCGGATAAATATCACCTTCTCCATAATTGTACAGATCTACCAAACCACCATATTGAAAACCCAGATCGGAATTATAGGTTATTGTTGGTAATACCCCAAAACTCAGGCCTTTTTTAATCTTTTTATCTTCAATAGTATCTAAACGAGAATCCTGTGCAAAAGATCCTATTGTAAAGAAAAGTGTAAAAATTAATAATTGAAAATACTTTTGCATAAAGCTTTCACTTCTAATCTGGTAAAAGTATGGTTTGTAAAATTTTTAAATGCTAATAAATATCATTGAATGGTATTGTTATATTTGTTAATTGAAAAAGCATAATAGAAAAACCTTCTACAAATTAAGTCACATTATTATCACATGTAACACTTTCTTATTCAATACTTTCAACAATTCCTTTTATGAAGCCATTCAGATCAAATTTAGGGTATTCTACCAATCCTGTTCTAACAATCACCAGATCTTTGGAAGGAATAATCAGCACCCATTGCCCTTGAAAACCATTACAGGAGTACAAATCTTTTGGAACATCCGGATATCGGCCTCCGGCATTTAACCAAAAATGAGCCCCATATTTTCCATTGGAACCATTGGTAGGTGTGGCAACATATTTTGCCCATTCGGAATTAAAAATTTGTTCTCCATTCCAGTTTCCATTGTGTAAATACAACAATCCAAACTTAGCCCAGTCTCTCGTAGTTGCCCACCCGTAAGAGGACCCTATATAATTACCGGCAAGATCTGGTTCAATAACAGCAGAATGCATTCCAATTTTATCCAGCAATTCAGCATACCAAAAATCTAAATATTCCTGATGTGTTTTAAACTGTTGACGCAATAGATATCCTGCTAATAAGTTGGTTGTTCCTGATGAGTAATTCCAGGTTTCATTGGTTACCCCATCCAAAGGTTTGTATAGCTGCTTTTTACCCATGTCTGTTTCCAAAAACAGCATTTTACTAACATCTGACATGCTAAAATAATCTTCATCCCACTCTAAACCACTATTCATATGAAGCAGATCATTATAGGTAATTTTTTTTCGGTCATCGTTTTGCCATTCAGGTATTCCGGTAACGGAATTAACATCTATCTTCCCTTTTTTTTGCAAAATACCGTACATGGTTGCTGCAATACTTTTGGTCATGGACCAACCCAGCATCAAGGTGTTTTTATCAAAACCATCTGCATATTTTTCGGCAATTATCTGATCTTTGTAAACCACCAAAACCGATCTGCTCCGTTTTGCTTTTTCTTCACCTTTGTCAAAGGCATTTGCAACAGCCTCTTCCAAAGCTTTATAATTTACGTTGACGAATTCATTTTCAATTTGTGGTAAACTCCCATAAGGAAAAGGCAGATTTTTTGGCGTCTTATTCCTTTTTGGAATATTGAAGTGCTGTTTTGGATCAAAATCTTCATTCACCAGTATTGCCCCAAGTCCGTCAATAAATATTGCTTTTCTTTTTTTGAGTCCGTAGATAGTAGAGGTAACTGACATTTCAGATAAATTCACTTTATTCTTTGCCATACTGATTGATGAAAAATCATTATCTCCATTTTCAACAGAAGCCTGCGTCCTTTTCGCCAAAAACACTCCTGATGCAACACTTTTTGCAGAAAAACCAGTAATAATATTAAGCTTAGGATAACTGGAATAAGCAATATATACCAATCCTAATACTAAAAGAAGAAATATATATTTTATAATTTTTTTCATCTTATGAGATTTTAAACGTATAAATATTGATATTTAAGCCAACTGACGGTAGAAATATAACAGAGAAGTTTACTGTGTCTAATTTTTTCTATGCAAACTCCTCTTAATTTACCTCTTTATTAACGAAAATATCTATCTTGATTTCAGGCAATAAATCTACATACAATAGACTTCAAAAAAAAGTTTTTAAGACAATTTAGGTAATCGAAATCAAATACCATCAGATATAATCTCATATTAATCACTTTATAAAAATATACGTATACATCTGTATTTGTACGCTTTATCCAATTCTATGTATAGGTGCTTCAAACTAAAAATGAATAGAATTTTGCATATTCAAAAATAATTAATACATTTGCTGACCATTTGGTTGAACTTTATGGTTAAACTATTTAATTAAAATAATGTTAAAGAAGAAAGACATATCTGCCGAAGAAAAAATATTGGATGCTGCCAGACAGGTTTTTGAAAACAAAGGAATGGTAGGAGCCAGAATGCAGGAGATTGCTGAGGTAGCCAAGATTAACAAATCATTGTTGCATTATTATTACAGGAGCAAGCAAAAATTATTTGAAGCTGTTTTTAAAACTGCTTTTAATAAACTGGCGCCACAGATCAATACTATTTTGAATTCTGATCAAAATATTTGTGAGAAAATTAAAAACTTTTCAAACGATTACAATAGTTTTATGATCAGACATCCTTATTTACCCAATTTTATTTTACAGGAATTGAATAGAAATCCGGAATTTGTTAAAGAGCTGATCTCTACAAAAACATTTCCCAGTATGAAAAAATTCCAAACACAGATAAAACAAGCTGTAGCAGATAAAAAAATCAGACAAATTGAAGCAGAACAGCTTTTTATTCATATACTATCGTTAAATATATTCCCTTTTGTGGGTGCTCCACTAATCAAAGGGTTTATCAATGCCGATGACAAAAAATACAAAGCAATATTAGCATCCAGAAAAACTGAAATTGCAGATTTCATTATACAATCCATAAAGATAAAGCCATGAAAAAATTACTATTTTTACTTTTCTTTATTCAATTTATCACTTACGCACAAGAGCCATTAAGTTTAGAAAAATGTTATGACCTTGCGAAAAAAAACTATCCAAAGTCTAAACAAAGTGATTTGGTTAGAGAGCAAAGTGACTTGAATTCGGAAATTATTAAAACCAAAAAATATCCAAAACTGGATTTTGATGCACAGGCAACCTACCAATCAGACGTGATCCATTTTCCAACAGAGAATCCAGGGTTGGTTTTTGAACTACCGAATAACGATCAATATCGAGCAACTTTAACTCTAAATCAGCTTATTTATGGTGGTGGAACGATAGATGCGGCAATAGCAGAAGAGAATGCAAAATCAATTACCCAATTACAAAAAGTGGATGTTGCACTCTATCAGTTAAAGCCTAAAATCAATCAAATTTATTTCTCTATTTTACTAACACAAGAAAAAAAGAAAATATTAAAAGCAAAGCAAAAACAGCTTAATGAAAAATTAAAAGAGATAAAAGCAGGTATCAAATATGGTGCAGTACTACCAACATCAGATGCAGTATTAGAATCTGAATTATTAAGAATCAATCAACAGCTAACTGATATTGAAAGTTCGAAACAGAACCTGATCCAAACGCTGGAAAAATATATTGGAAGTAGTGTTTCGGATAATTCTACTTTTTCATATCCTGAGAATACAATTCATTTTTCCAATACTATTAGCAGACCGGAAATGGAATTATTTAATTTACAAAAATCACAAATTGACAGCTCATCATCTTTATTGTTAAAAAATCGCTTGCCTAAAGTATATGGGTTTGCACAAGGTGGTTATGGTAATCCGGGACTGAATATGCTTGACAATTCATTTCAGCCATTTTACTATGTGGGATTGAAATTAAACTGGAATGTTTTTGACTGGAATAAAACAAAAAAACAAACACAGACAATGGAATTAAACAAACAAATCATTGAAAGTGAAAAAGAAGAGTTTCAGCTACAAACTTCCATTCAAATGGAACAACAAAGCCTAGAAATAAAAAAATACAATGAATTTATTCAAAGTGATCAAACCATCATTAGCCTACAAAAACGCATTTTAAAAACTGCTGATTCTCAATTAAAAAACGGTGTAATCACCTCATCAGATTATATTGATCAATTAACCGATCTGTATGAAGCGGAAATCAATTTAAAAACACATGAGATCCAATTATTATTAGCACAGGCAAATTATAAAGTAATTCAAGGAAACTAAAAAACAATCATAATGAAAATCATGAAAAATATAATCGGATTATTTATCATTACCAACATGCTATTTTCTTGTAGCTCAAACAGTGATTTGGCTGATGGCTATGGTAATTTTGAGGCAATTGAAACTATTATTTCTGCTGAAAGCAATGGAAAATTAATGCATTTCGATATCAATGAAGGCCAGGTCATACAAAAAGGAACCAACGTTGGATATATTGATACCATACCATTATCCTTAAAAAAAGAGCAATTAAGGGCATCTAAAAAAGTAATTGCATCAAAATCAAAAGGTGTTCTTTCTCAAATTAGCGTTTTGAAATCTCAACTAAAAACTGCCAATGTTTCAAAAAATAGAATTCAAAATTTAATCAAAGAAAATGCCGGAACTCAAAAACAACTGGATGATATCAATGGTAAAATAGATATGATAAACCATCAGATCATTAGTGTGGAATCGCAAAATGCTCCCATTATCAATGAATTAAAAAGTCTGGATATTCAGTTACAGCAAATTGATGATCAGATACAAAAAAGTTTAATCACAAATCCTGTAACCGGTACCGTTCTGGTAAAATATGCCGAACCTTTTGAAGTTACCGCATTTGGCAAACCGTTGTATAAAATAGCAGATATAAGTACCATGCAATTACGGGTCTACATAAGCGAAACACAGCTTTCTTCCGTAAAAATCGGACAAGAAGTTACTATAAAAATAGATGAAGGAGACTCTATGAAAAGTTTAACAGGCATTGTAACATGGATTGCTACAGAAGCAGAATTTACTCCTAAGATTATCCAAACCAAAGAAGAAAGAATTAATCTGGTATATGCTGTGAAAATTGATGTGAAAAATAACGGAAGTTTAAAAATAGGAATGCCGGGTGAAATGTGGATTGAAGATAGTAGTATGTAAAAATATAAATTGTGATTTAAAAATTATGAAAAAATTAATTCCTGCAATGGTCGTTATTGCTTTATTCTTAATTGGTTGTGGCAATAATGATAAGAATAAAGTTTTTGAAAAGGGTGAGAAAAAATTGACTACTCAAACGGATGTAAAAATTTCAAAAGGTTATGAAATGATGAAGCAAAAGTGTTTTATCTGTCATTTTGAAAAGCCAGATCCGACTAAAATGGGACAAATGATTGCTCCACCTATGCTTAGGGTGCAGGAGCATTACAAACCATCTTACCCCGAAAAAGAAAATTTTATCAAAGCTGTTATGGCCTATATAAACAACCCTTCACAAGACAAAACATTGATGCCTGGGGCTGTAAAAAAATTCAATGTCATGCCTAAAGTGGTTTATGACCAAACAGAATTAAGAACTATTGTTGAAACGTTATACCACCTGGATCTGGGCTCTATGCCTAAAATGCATATGAAAATGGGCAACGGACTGCAATTAAACAATGGTGAGAAATGGCAACTCAAACCAGAATCTATAACACAAGTTCAATCTATTTTGAAAAAACTTAACGACTTTAAATCAAATAATATTTCCGATTATAATCAATTAGGAAAAGATGTGTTTGATGATGCAAAAATGATCCTGTTAGACAAAGATTATACAGGAAAACTGTTTGATCAGATTCATTTTTTCTTTGGAGAGACTGAAAACAATATGCATGCTTTGATGGCAACTAAATCCATAGATGTAGCAAATAAGCAGATTGTAATTTTAAAAGCTGAATTTAATAGTTTTAATAAATATTTTGAATAAAACCATGGAAACAATTAAGAAAATTGCTGCAATACTGGCTCTTTTTATTGGAGTAATGTCGGTATTTGCAGGATCAAAAGTTTTACTGGGAATTGACACCAAAGACTATTCTATTTTAACCTGGCTGGTGGTGTATAATGTAATCATGGGATTTGTTGCTCTTTTTGCTGCTTATCTGATGTGGAAAAAGAATTACAGAGCACCTAATCTAATCAGTTTTAGTTTGACTCTACATTTTTTGATGATGATTTATATAAATTTTATTAGTAATAGTGCTGCTCATGAAAGTAAAAAGGCAATGATTTTCAGAACAGTTGTTTGGGTGATTATTGCTATTCTTTATATACAAATACCCCGATTTTTAAACAAACCAAAATCTAAAAGTAATTAAACATGAAGAAAACCATTCTATTGTTATTTAGTCTTGCTCTTTTTATATCCTGTGGAAAACAAAAAGAAGAAAAAGACGAACATTCCAAAGTAGAAAAAACAGAGGAACATCATCAGCAGGAAAACTATATATTGAGTTTAAACAATGGTGAACTCTGGATTGCAAACATTGAAACAACGCAAGGAGTAAACAATATGATTGCTTTGATGGAATCCTTTTCTGATAAAGAATCTACTGAAGCATATGCCAAACTAAAAACAGATCTTGATAAAGAGTTTGGAACGATCCTAAAAGAATGTACCATGAAAGGTGCATCGCATGATCAGTTACATCAATTTTTACTACCCATGCAGAAAATGTTTGAAGGATTGAATTCAGGAAACCTGCATACATGTAAAGAAAATTACGATCTCTTAAATGAACATTTAAAAGAATATCCAAAATATTTTAAATAAAAACAGTCCTAGACCTTGAGTATTTCCATACAACATATAAGCAAATCCTACAAAGAATTAAAGGCAATTGATGATATTTCCTTTGAGGTGAAAGAAGGAGAATTATTCGGGCTTATCGGTCCGGATGGCGCAGGAAAAACTACTATATTTCGTATCCTCACCACTTTACTTATGGCTGATGAGGGGACAGCCGAAGTGGCGGGATACGAAGTTGTAAAAGACTATAAATCAATACGAAATCATGTGGGCTATATGCCTGGAAGGTTCTCACTTTATCAGGATTTAACAGTGGAAGAGAATCTGGAATTTTTTGCTACTATTTTTGGAACGACTATTGAAGAAAATTACGATCTGATCAAAGATATTTATATACAGATCGAACCTTTTAAAACACGAAGAGCAGGGAAATTATCAGGTGGAATGAAGCAAAAGCTCGCTTTATGCTGTGCCTTGATCCACAAACCAAAAGTATTATTTTTAGATGAACCAACAACAGGTGTTGATCCGGTTTCACGTAAAGAATTCTGGGAAATGCTCAAACGCCTGCAGCAAAAAGGGATCACTATTTTAGTATCTACTCCCTATATGGATGAAGCTGCTTTATGCGACAGAATCGCCCTGATACAGGATGGTAAAATATTGCAGATTGATACGCCAAAGGAGATCGTAAAACATTATCCAAAAAATATATATGATATCAAAGCTGATAAAATGTATGAGCTCATTTTATATTTAAATGAGTACGAACAGCAGTATAGTGTTTACCCTTTCGGGGAATTTGTTCACTACACCGATCAAAGAGATGATTTTAATCCGAACGACCTACTAAAATATTTAGAGACTAAAGGGTTGAATAATATTCATATAAAACAAACACAAACTACCATAGAAGATGCTTTTATGGAACTGGCAAAATAATATAATTCCTTCCCTTTGGGAAGGATAAAGGATGGGATAATGGAACAACAAAACATCATACACACAAAAGACCTCACTAAAAAGTTTGGTGATTTTACGGCTGTAGATGCTATTAGTTTTCATGTAAAAAAAGGAGAAATCTTTGGATTTTTGGGAGCAAATGGAGCAGGGAAAACAACCGCCATGAAAATGCTGATAGGTATTTCAATTCCCACTTCCGGTGAAGCAATAGTAGCCGATCTGGATGTTTATAAAGATCCGGAAGGAATTAAAAAAAGCATAGGTTATATGAGTCAGAAGTTTGCACTTTATGATGATCTTACCGTCAAAGAAAATATTACTTTTTTTGGAGGTATCTATGGTTTATCAAGAAGTCGCATCAAAGAAAAAAGAACCCAGCTGGTTGAAGAACTTGGTTTGGAAAAAGTCGTGAATGAACTGGTTAGTTCCTTACCATTAGGATGGAAACAGAAACTGGCATTTTCAGTTGCATTGCTACATGATCCTAAAATTATTTTTTTAGATGAACCAACAGGTGGTGTTGATCCAATTACACGAAGACAATTCTGGGAAATGATCTATAAAACAGCCCACGAAGGAACAACAGTTTTTGTAACCACCCATTATATGGACGAAGCCGAATATTGTGATCGTGTATCAATTATGGTAGATGGAAAAATTGAAGCTTTGGATACACCAAAAAAATTAAAAGAACAATTCAATGCAGACAATATGAACGATGTGTTTTTAAAACTGGCAAGGGGATAACTAATGTGAAAATAAACTGATTTGAGAATTTGAAAATCAATTTACAAATTAACACATCAGCAAATTAATGAATTGAAAAAATGAAAAGATTTATAGGTTTTATAAAAAAGGAATTTTACCACATTTTTAGAGATAAACGCTCTCTGTTTATTCTTTTTGGTATGCCTATAGCTCAAATAATGCTATTTGGATTTGCCATTACCAATGAGATCAATAATGTGGATATTGCTATTTTAGACAAATCAAAAGATGCAACAACCAAAGAAATCATCAACAAAATTTCTTCTTCAAAATACTTTAGCAATAAACAATTTATGGAAAGTGAATCTGAAATTGAAGGTGTTTTTAAAAAAGGAAAAGTAAAAGCTGTACTGGTTTTTGAAAAAGATTTTAGTCAAAAACTTACCAAAGAAAATAAAGCTACTGTACAGATTATCACCGATGCAACAGACCCTAACACAGCAAATACAATTAGTAATTTTGTAAGTTCCATTTTGCAAAACTATCAAAAGGAAATCAATAAAAATATAACATTTCCTTATCAAATTATACCCGAAACGAGGATGCTTTACAATCCTGAATTAAAAAGTGTTTTTATGTTTGTTCCAGGTGTAATGACTATTATTTTGATGCTGGTTTCTGCCATGATGACCTCTATATCCATTACCAGAGAGAAGGAAATGGGCACAATGGAAATACTACTCGTTTCTCCTTTAAAACCATTTCAGGTAATTATTGGAAAGGTATTTCCATACATTTTTCTATCAATCATAAATGCAGTAGTGATTGTATTACTGAGCATTTTTATTTTTGACATGCCTGTTGCAGGAAGTATGTTTTTACTTGGTTTAGAAAGTGTTTTATTTATCATCAATGCCTTGTCACTTGGTATTTTGATCTCCACAATTTCTGAAACACAGCAAACAGCTATGATGATATCACTGATGGGATTGATGCTACCGGTAATATTATTATCAGGGTTTATATTCCCAATCAGCAGTATGCCATACATTTTGCAGCTTATTAGTAATGTGATTCCTGCAAAATGGTTCATCATCATTTTAAAAGGTATCATGCTCAAAGGTGTAGGTATTTCATTGATATGGAAAGAAACCTTAATTTTATTAGGCATGACGATATTTTTTATTGTATTGAGTATTAAAAAATATAAGATCAGACTGGAGTAAAGAAAAATAGAAGAAAAGAGTAAGAAGTAAAAGTAATTATTTTTCCAATAAGGAATTGAAAAACAGATGAAAACAATAGGTTATATCGTACAAAAAGAATTCAAGCAGATCTTTAGAAATAAAGCGATGCTTCCGCTTATTTTTATTCTGCCAATTATTCAGCTTGTCATACTCTCAAATGCTGCTACTTTTGAGGTAAAAGATATTAAGTTTTCTTATATCGATCATGATAAAACTTCGTCTTCACGTGAATTGATTGATAAATTCAATGCTTCTACCTATTTCAATTTAATAACAGATTTTCCATCCAATAAGGTTGCAAGCGATGCCATGTTAAAAGGAGAAGTTGATGTTATTTTGGAAATACCACAAAATTTTGAACATGATCTTTTGAAAAATAAAAAAACGAGTTTATCTGTTAATATCAATGCCATTGATGGAGCAGCGGCCGGGGTTGAAAATGTGTATATAAACCAAATCATTCAGCGTTTTAATAAAAATGCAATGGCAGAATTAATGACGCCATCCGATGCAAAGAGTTTACCGAAATCCATCATGAGCATCCCTTCTTTCTGGTATAATAAAACTTTAAATTATAAAACATTTATGGTGCCTGGAATACTGGTATTACTGGTAACCATGATTACCTTATTCCTTTCAGGAATGAATATTGTTCGTGAAAAAGAAATAGGAACCTTGGAGCAAATGAATGTAACTCCCATCAAAAAATACGAATTTATCATTGGTAAATTATTTCCTTTTTGGGTTCTTGGTATGGTATTATTAACCGTTGGGTTGATCATTTCTATATTATTATTTCATATTCCAATGATTGGCAGTGCTTTTCTAATGTATACTTATACTTCCATTTATATTTTAGTGATCTTAGGTATGGGGCTCTTTATTTCAAACTTTACAGATACACAACAGCAAGCCATGTTTATTGCCTGGTTTTTCGTAGTGATTTTCATTTTAATGAGCGGTTTGTTCACTCCCATTGAAAGCATGCCTGACTGGGCACAGTTCTTAACTGAATTCAATCCAATTAAATATTATGTTGAAGTAATGCGAATGGTGATGCTCAAAGGTTCCAGTTTCAATGATATTCTCTCCCCGTTTATAAAAACAACTATTTATGCGGTAATTATGAACGGACTTGCAGTTTGGAGTTATAAAAAAACAAATTAAATATCCAAGAAAAATGAAACTGCCAATTAAAATAATAATAATCTTATGCATACCCATTATTTTTCTATCATTTAACAGGGAAAATGAGGGAGAAACATATTCTTTAACCGTCAAGGTAGAGAATTTACATAATTCAAAAGGTGTTGTTCAGTTCAGCCTTTACAACAAAGGAGGAACGATACCTGATGAAAAATTTAAAAAATATTATAAGCAAAAAACTGAAAAGATAATTCACAATACTTCTACCGTTACTTTTTTTGATTTACCCAAAGGAAAATATGCCGTAAATATTCTTCATGATGAAGATGAAAATGGTTCCATAAAAAAAGGATTTATTCTACCAAAAGAAGGAATAGGATTTTCAAATTATAATTCTATTGGGTTGTCGAACAGACCTAAGTTTTCAAAATCGAGTTTTTTATTTGATTCAGATATGGAAATATCCGTTAAGATAATTTACATGTAACAAAATAATTTGTGATATGAAAAGACTTTTTTTTACCATATTAGTTTTTTTGGTTTTTTTTGAAATATCTCTTGCCCAAAAGAGTAAAGATTCTGTGCCTGATATTGATCTTGGTCAAATTGCTTTGGTAAATCAAACAGATACTTATGTAACCTTGCCTATTAATATAGGGAATCTCGAACCCTTGATATTTGAAGCAAACATCAGTCCCAGCTTTATTATCAGACAAAGAAAAGATTCCAGATTAATGGGAATGCTTACCGCACAAATAATTATCAGGATGTTCAATGAAGAATCTCTTCCTGTTCGAACACCAAGCTATATGCCTCAAATTACAGCCTTTTATATGCTTAGTGACAAAACCGCACCTAATAAACAATCTGTGTTTTTTAAAGTTGCTCATCACTCCAATGGTCAGGACGGAGAATTTTATGATGAAAATGGAGATATCAATTTAATATCAGGAAATTTCTCCACAAATTTTATGGAATTTGGTTATATTTTTAATAATCTAAGTCCAAAATATAATGCACAAAAATTTTTTAAGACCTCACTTGAGATCCATCCAAAAAGCTGGATGTTTGAAGAAATTAGAGGAATGTATAGTGGCTTAAGATGGCATAATACTTTTTCTGCTTTTAAAATACCCGTTGGTAATTCAGATACTAAAAAGAGGGCACAAATCTCTCTTAAACTGGAAACCATGATCATGCTTGACGATATTAATGGATGGGATACATTTGAATCAGAAAGGTTCAATTTGGGCTTTACCTTTTATTACCATCCAAAATTCCTGGAAGAAATAGGATTTTTTGTTCAATACTACCATGGTATGGATTATTATAATATCTATTTTAATCATCAGATCGATGTACTTCGTTTTGGTATTATGACAGATATTTTGCGATTCTAAGAATTATCGACAACTTAACCTCATCAAACTCTTTATTATGAGTGAAACTGTTATTACGATTAAAAAAAGCAACGGAGAAACTGAAGTATTCTCCTTTGAAAAATTAAAAGCATCTCTTCAGCGCAGTGGCACTTCTGAAGCTGAGATAGATCTCGTTTTTGAAAAGTTAAAATATGAACTTTACAACGGAATAACTACAAAAGAGATCTACAAACTGGCCTTTAAACTGTTGAAAAAGCTCGATCATTTGTACGCCTCAAAATACAGCCTGAAAAAAGCAGTTTTTGATCTCGGTCCAACAGGACATCCATTTGAAAAACTAGTTAGTGCACTTTTAAGGCAAAAAGGTTTTGAAACAGAAGTGAGTGTAATACTAAACGGTGAATGTGTGACCCATGAGATTGATGTACTGGCTGAGAAAGATGGTATATCCTATGCTATTGAATGTAAATTTCATTCCCATACCAAAACCGTCAGCAATGTAAAAGTACCTTTGTATATCAATTCGAGATTTCTGGATATTCAAAAGGTCTGGAATCAGTCTGAAAAAACTACAAAACTGGAACAGGGTTGGCTCGTAACCAATACGAGATTTACAGAAGATGCCATCAATTATGCAAAATGTGTCGGGTTACACTTAATGAGCTGGGATTATCCGAAAGGAAACGGAATCTCTAATAATATTAATAAATTCGGACTTTATCCCATTACTGCGCTGACTGTTCTGAAACAATACGAAAAAAAGCAACTGATCGAAAAAGATATCATCCTGATCACTGAACTGCTCGATTCTTCACATGTTATGCATGAGCTAAAAATTCCTCTAGGACGTATAATGAAGATTGAAAATCTAATACGGAAGATCTGCAATCTACATGGATAAGGTTTTATCTATGGATAAAATGTATTTTTAGAATAAAACCATTAATATTTTAAGCTTTATTGAAATTGTGTTAGAAGAAACATTCAATTTTGTACTTTTGTATTTAGAATGATTCTAAAGAACAAATATGCTTGATATAAATAAAGTAAGAGAAGATTTTCCAATACTAAAAAGAACGGTAAACGGTAAACCGCTGGTTTATTTTGATAATGCTGCCACTTCTCAAAAACCACAGGTCGTTATTGACAGTATTGTGGATTATTACAGTAATTACAATGCCAATATTCACCGTGGTGTGCATACTTTAAGTCAGGAAGCTACCAATGCCTACGAAGAAGCACGTATTAAAATTCAAAATCATTTTAATGCTGCAAAAAAACAGGAGATTATTTTAACTTCCGGTACCACCCACAGTATCAATTTGGTAGCTACAGGTTTTACTACACTTTTACAAAAAGGAGATGAGATCATTGTTTCGGCTTTGGAGCACCATTCTAATATTGTTCCCTGGCAAATGCTTTGCGAAAGAACAGGTGCTGTTTTAAAAGTAATTCCTATTTCCCTTCAAGGGGAATTAATTATGGAAGAATACAACAAACTCTTATCTGATAAAACAAAACTTGTTTTTGTCAACCATGTTTCCAATGCATTGGGAACGATCAATCCCATCAAGGAAATCATTAATAAAGCCCATGCAGCTGATGCAGCCGTTTTAATTGATGGAGCACAGGCAACTCCACACCTTAAGCCAGATGTACAGGACTTAGATTGCGATTTTTATGTCTGTTCTGCTCATAAATTATGTGGCCCTACCGGAGTTGGAATGCTTTACGGAAAAGAAGAATGGTTAAACAAGTTACCGCCTTATCAGGGCGGAGGAGAAATGATCGCTCAGGTTACTTTTGAAAAAACTACTTATGCCGATCTACCTTATAAATTTGAAGCAGGTACTCCAAATATCTCTGGAGGAATTGCTTTTGGTGTTGCTCTGGATTATATGAATGACATTGGTTTTGACAATATTGCAGCATATGAAAAAAAGCTTTTAGAATATGCTACTAAAAAATTACTGGAAATTAGTGGTCTGACCATTTATGGCCCAACAAATAACAAAGCATCTGTGATTTCATTTAATATTGAAGGAATTCACCCTTATGATATTGGTACCATCATAGATAAACTTGGAATTGCCGTAAGAACCGGACATCATTGTACCCAACCTATCATGGATTTTTATAAAATTCCAGGTACCATAAGAGCTTCTTTTGCCTTTTACAATACCAAAGAGGAAATTGATGTGTTTGTCAATGCCGTTAAAAGAGCAAGAAATATGTTACTATAATCTATTTATTACTTTTTTATGTACCTTTAGAATTCAACTTAAAACCAACAAACTATGAAAACTTTAGTAATTTCCCTATTAATGCTTATCGCAGCAAAATCATGTGATGATACTAAACATATTTACGTAGCAGACCATTTAGTGGATTGTGAAGGTGTTGCACCCCAAAAATGTATGCTTGTAAAAGATAAAATTGTTGATGACTGGACAACCTTTTACGATCAAATAGAAGGATTTGATTATGAAGAAGGCTATGAATATTTATTAAATGTCAAAATTAAAACAATTAAAAACCCTCCTGCAGATGGTTCTTCATTAAAATACACACTTGTTGAAGTTTTTGAAAAAAAGAAAACCGAAAAACCAATTACCCTAAATAATAAGTGGAAAGTAATTTCTATGAAAGGAGTTGAGGATCTTCAAATCAATCCTACCATTCAATTTGATGAAAATGAAAAAAGAATTTCAGGAAATGCCGGATGCAACAGTTATTTTGGAAATTATGATCCCGAAAGTGTCAAGCTTGATTTTAGTAAAATGGGAATGACCAGAAAAATGTGCCCGGATATGACTGTTGAAAATGCTTTTCTTAACAATATGAGAGTCGTTTCTTATTATAAAATTGAAAATAAAAAGTTATCCTTTTATAATGCAAATGACGAGGCAATAATCACTTGTAAATTAGAATAAATCTGAAATAATTGATTGGAATAAAAAATAAAGGAATTCCCATTTAAAGATCTAATTTACCCTTAGTGGAAAGCGATTCTTCATAACCTTTATCAATATGTAAGTTTTCCTTTTTAGATGCAGCAACTGCCAGTCGATCACATCTTTCATTTTGTGGATGGTTACTATGCCCTTTTACCCATTCAAATTTTACTTTGTGCTTTTTATACACCTTTAAAAACCGTTTCCACAGATCGGGATTCTTTTTATTTTTAAACCCTTTTTTTTTCCAGTTAAAAACCCAACCTTTTACTACAGAATCGATCACATATTTTGAGTCGGAAATAACCAATATTTCTAGTCCATCTTTTTTAAGTTGTTCTAAAGCAACAATAACTGCCAATAATTCCATGCGGTTATTGGTTGTTTTTCTAAATCCTTCTGAAAACTCTTTTTTATAAGGTCTGCCTACCCATTCCATCACAATTCCATAGCCTCCTTTTCCTGGGTTTCCACTACAGGCACCATCCGTATAAATATGAACATCCATTAGTTTTTATTTAAAATTATCTCTTCAATAATTCTAGGAAAATTTTTCTGCTCCAGTATATGAATCTTTGCTGCAACATCTTCTGACGTATCTGTAGGTAAAACCGAAACAGACTCCTGGAAAATAATTGCACCTTCATCATAATTTTCATTGACATAGTGTATAGTAATACCTGATTCTTTTTCTTTATGATCAACCACTGCCTGATGAACATGCGATCCATACATTCCTTTACCACCATATTTTGGTAACAAAGCCGGATGAATATTAATAATTCTATTTGGAAAAGAAGCAACAATCTGATTCGGAATTTTTAATAAAAATCCCGCAAGGATGATAAAATCAGTTTCCATTTTTAAAAACTTTTCAAACTCAGCGGAAAATAACTCGCTTTTTGAAAAAACTTTGATAGGGGTCTCTAACCTTTTAGCTCTTTCAATAACACCTGCATTCTTGTTATTTGTAAGCACATTTACCACTTTTACAGATGGATGTTTATCAAAATAGGTTATAATGTTTTCAGCATTTGTACCTGATCCGGAAGCAAAAACAGCAATTCTTATCATTTTATTCATTTTTATAAGATCCAACAAAAAAAAGGATTTAAATTTAGATATCTACTATAAAAATATTAAATTTAACACGTCTAAAATATCCAAATACAGATTTTTTAGACTTTTTATAGATTTAAATCGAAAATATATTATTTTTGCAGCATTAATTAAAATTATAAAATAAGAAAATTATGTCAGACATTGCATCAAGAGTAAAAGCCATTATCGTAGATAAGTTAGGCGTTGACGAAAATGAAGTTACTAATGAAGCTAACTTTACTAACGATTTAGGAGCAGATTCACTAGATACTGTTGAACTAATCATGGAGTTTGAAAAAGAATTTGATATTCAGATTCCAGACGATCAAGCAGAAAACATTGGTACTGTTGGTCAAGCAGTTAGTTATATAGAAGAAGCTAAAAAGTAATTGAAATATATTCAATTAAATTACGGGCTTGATCAATTTATTCTGGTTAAGCTCGTAGTTTTGTTTATAAGTTTAAATTAATAATCCATTTTAAATGCAATTAAAACGAGTAGTAGTCACAGGTTTAGGAGCATTAACACCCATTGGGAATACTGTTAATGAATATTGGGAAGGTTTGGTTAACGGAGTTAGCGGAGCTGCACCAATAACCCACTTTGACACTTCAAAATTCAAGACTCGTTTTGCATGTGAGCTAAAAAACTTTACTGTTACCGATTATATGAACAGAAAAGATGCTCGAAAAATGGATAAATTCACCCAGTATGCAGTGATTGCTTCCGATGAAGCAATTGTCGATTCAGGATTAGATTTTGATAAAGAAGACAGAAATAGAATTGGTGTTATCTGGGGTGCCGGAATTGGCGGACTGGAAACTTTTCAAAAGGAAGTTTTAAATTTCGCTGATGGTGATGGTACACCAAGATTCAATCCTTTCTTTATACCTAAAATGATTGCAGATATCGCACCAGGTCAGATTTCGATCAAACATGGCTTGCGAGGTCCAAATTTCACTACGGTTTCTGCTTGCGCATCTTCAGCAAATTCTATGATAGATGCTTTGAATTATATTCGTTTAGATCAGGCAGATGTAATTGTTACAGGAGGATCTGAATCATGTATTGCTATTGCAGGAGTTGGAGGTTTTAATTCACTTCAGGCTTTATCAACCCGTAATGACAATCCCAAAACTGCATCAAGACCATTTGATAAAGACCGCGATGGGTTTGTAATTGGTGAAGGAGCAGGAGCACTGATTCTGGAAGAATTAGAACATGCTAAAGCCCGTGGAGCTAAGATCTACGCCGAAGTTATTGGTGGTGGACTATCAGCAGATGCTTATCACATTACCGCACCACATCCTGAGGGGCTTGGAGCAAAAGCAGTAATGGAAAATTGCCTTAAAAATGCTGGAATTAAACCTGAAGATGTTGATGCTATCAATATGCATGGTACAGCAACACCTCTTGGTGATGTTGCCGAACTAAAAGCTGTGAAAGCTGTTTTTGGAGAGCATGCTTACAAATTGAATATCAACTCTACCAAATCAATGACCGGTCATTTACTTGGAGCGGCTGGTGCTATTGAAGCTATTGCATCTATACTGGCCATCAAAAATAGTATAATACCTCCAACGATCAATCATTTTACAGATGATGATCAGATCGATCCGAAATTAAATCTCACTTTTAACAAAGCGCAAAAAAGAGAAGTAAATATTGCTATGAGTAATACATTTGGATTTGGCGGTCACAATGCCTGTGTTTTATTAAAGAAATTTGCTGAATAAAGATTAATGAATATCCTTCGCAAAATAACAAATTCTCGATCTGGCAAAGATGAGGAATTTTATTCTGCAATTAAAAAGATCATTGGTTTTAAACCTAAAAATATCAAGCTTTACAAAGAAGCTTTTACACACAGTTCATTAAAAAAAATCAATCCCATTGGAGGGTATCCTCTTAATTATGAACGTCTTGAGTTTTTAGGGGATGCTATTTTAGGATCTGTCATAGCAGATTATCTATTTAACAAAATTCCAAAAGGAGATGAAGGTTATTTAACCCAAATGCGATCAAAAATTGTTAGTAGAGAACATTTGAATGAATTGGGAAAAGATCTAGGTTTGATCAAGTTTGTAAATAGTTCCGTTCCTAATCAAAATTTCGGTAATAATATCCATGGGAACCTTTTTGAGGCTCTTGTTGGAGCAATTCATTTGGATAGAGGATATATGTTTACCGAAAAATTCATCTTTAAGGTGGTTATTGAACCTTATGTGGATATTGAAAGACTGGAAGGGAAAATTACCAGTTATAAAAGCGTTTTGTTTGAGTGGTGTCAAAAAAATAAGAAAAAAATAAAATACCATATTTTTGAAGATACCGGTAATGACTCTTTAAAACATTTTGGAGTTAAGTTATTTATACAAAACGAATTGGTTGCTAAAGGAAGAGCAACATCAAAAAAGAAAGCAGAAGAAATTGCATCTAAAAGAGCCTATTATAAATTACAAAAACAAATTGAAAAATAAATATTTAAATTTAGTTTAACTAATATAGGTTTTCACCCATAAGAATTAAAACTATCTTTATTTTTGTAAAGTTTTAAATTTAGAAAAGTGCCTAAGATTCACAACTTTGATTTTGAATATGAACATGATTATCTTTTAATTGGAATTCATACCACATTAAATGATTATCGAATTGCTTATTTATTGAATAAGGAATTGGAGTTGTTTTTAAAAAGATCTGAAGAAGATCTTGATTTTCCTTTAAAAAATTGCAGTTTCCCATTTTATTTATATGAAGATGCAGCCTCTTTTATTTCCTGGTCGCTCATCTCAAATAAATTTATTTCTGTTAACAGCATACAAGCCTATAATAATTTGTTTGATGAAGAAACAAAAACCAGGTTTTTAATTCCTGAAAAGAAAAAAGTAGATTTCTTTATCAAAATAAGTGGATACATAAAAGAAGAGGATCTGGAGCATATTTTACTAAATATAAAAAATACCGAAAAAATAATTACATCCTATATCATTGATCCCTATACTTTAAAATCAAGGGAAAATTTAATATTTTAGAGAAATGAAAATACAAAAAAAGACAAAAATAGTTGCCACTTTAGGGCCTGCAATTGACAGCATTGAAATGATAGAAAAAATGATGATGGCAGGTGTGAATGTTTTCAGAATTAACTTTTCACATGCCGATTATGATAATGCTGCTCAAAAAATTAAAGATATTCGATATTTAAATGAAAAACATAATTTTCATGTTGCTGTACTAGCCGATCTTCAGGGTCCAAAATTACGTGTTGGCATAATGGGGAAAAAAGTGAAATTAAAAAAGGGAGACCTTTTTACTTTTACAACTAATAAATGCGAAGGAGATGAAGAAAAGGCTTATATGACCTATAAAAATTTCCCTAAAGATGTTGAGGTAGGGGAATATATACTTGTAGATGATGGAAAACTATTATTTGAAGTAATTGAAACTGATAGAAAATCCATTGTTAAAA
>VAPK010981988.1_pt1 | contig 25245 bp, 26 predicted proteins | sample 3395031 | NCBI WGS metagenome assembly VAPK01 (sample SAMN08290443, study PRJNA428436) | hydrothermal vent metagenome | isolation source: Deep-sea hydrothermal vent chimney 1 | place: Pacific Ocean: Juan De Fuca Ridge
GTGGGTTTCAAACGGAATCCATTTTAAATAGTAGAAGCTATTTTAATGGTATAACACCAACGATAAGAATTGAAAAAGGAGATTCTATCTCTATCTCAGAGTTTAATTCTAAAACTACCAATACTTTTGCTACAGTTAAAATTAATAAAACTCATTTTGAAGTAAAAAAGATTAAAGCCTATAAAGGTCCAGAATATGAATTGTTGAGTAACACTCAAAAAGAGCAATTGCAAAAGTATCTATTTACCATTTCTAAAGATAATAATAGAATGGGGTACCGTTTAAAAGAAAGTATTCCAAATAGGTTAGAATCAATACTTACTTCTGCTGTATTACCAGGTACAGTACAGCTTACTCCATCTGGTAAGCTTATTGTTTTAATGAGAGATTGTCAAGTGACAGGTGGTTATCCTAGAGTATTGCAATTGACTGAAACTGCTATTAATCAATTGGCTCAAAAAACTACAGGAGCTACTTTTGAGTTTCTTATCACCTGAGTTCAATCTTAGGTTTATAGTTTAGTTATGGTGAATTTTTCTAAATCTAGTTTTAATTGACTTGCATTTTTAAAATGTATACCATGAATTCCTAATTTTTCAGCAGTGGTTATATTGTTAAGGTTATCATCAATAAAAATTGTTTTTTCAGGAGTAATTTGATATCGATCTAAAATAATTTCATAGATTTTAGAAAAAGGTTTTCTAGTTTTTTCTTCACCAGAAACTACAATACCTTTAAAATGTTGTAGAAAAGCATAACGTTTTAAGGCTATCGGAAAGGTTTCAGCACTCCAATTGGTCAAAGCGTATAAGTTACAGGTATTGGCTGTGTTTAAATTGTTGAGAATATTTACGGTTTCTTGTATGGGTCCGCCAAGCATACCTTCCCATTGATTGGAATAAATTTCAATCCACTCTTTATATTTAGGATGTTGTTTAACTAGTAAATCTGTTGCTTCTTGCCATGTTCTACCAGCATCTTGCTCCATATTCCATTCCATTGTGCAAATGGTATTTAAAAACCAATTTACTTTTTCTTCATCTCCATTAAAAACGTTACGATAAACATACTTTGGGTTCCAATCGATAAGAACCCCTCCTAAATCAAATATTATGGTGTCTATTTTAGTCATGTTTTGTTATTAAGTGATTTGAATTGAGAAGCTATTTAGAATATGATTAACTAATCCTGAATATTGAACACTGTTTACTCCCTTTGCCCAGCAGCCATTAAAAATGCTTTTAAAAAGCCATCTAATTCTCCATTCATTACGGCATCAACATTACCAGTTTCATGTGCGGTTCTAACATCTTTCACCAACTTATAAGGATGCATTACATAGTTTCTAATCTGGCTTCCCCATTCATTTTTCATTTTTCCTGCTTCAATATTAGCTCTAGCTTCTTGCTGCTTTTTAAGTTCGATTTCATACAATTGAGACTTTAACATTTTCAAGGCTGTTGCTCTATTTTCGTGCTGTGATCTTGAGTTAGAACAAGATATTTGAATTCCTGTGGGTTTGTGAGTTAATTGCACCTTGGTTTCTACTTTATTGACGTTTTGTCCACCCGCTCCACTTGATCTAGCAGTAGTAATTTCTATGTCAGCAGGGTTAACGTCAATTTCAATAGAATCATCTGCTAGTGGATAAACATAAACTGAAGCAAATGAGGTATGTCGTTTGGCATTGCTATCAAATGGCGAAATCCTAACCAATCGATGTACACCGTTTTCACCTTTTAGCCATCCAAAAGAATAATCACCTTCAAATTCTAGAGTAACGGTTTTTACACCAGCGACATCACCACCTTGATAGTTGAGTTCTTTGATTTTATAACCTCTTTTTTCTGCCCACATCATATACATACGCATCAGCATTTCTGCCCAATCACAACTTTCTGTACCTCCTGCACCAGCAGTAATTTGTATCACAGCACTTAAACTATCACCTTCTTCAGATAGCATATTTCTAAACTCAATATCCTCTAAAAAAAGAATGGTTTTATCGTACTGTTCTTGAAGTTCTTGTTCAGAAACTTCCTCTTCCTTGTAGAAATCATATAAAACAGTTAAATCTTCGTTTAATAAAATGACAGCATTGTAGTCTTCAACCCATTTCTTTTTAAAACGGATGGCTTTCATTAAAATTTCTGCCTCTTTTGGCTTGTTCCAAAAATCAGGATTAGAAGCTATTTCCTCTTCATTTGTAATTTCAATCAGCTTTTGCTCTATATGTAAGTAGCCTGTGAGCTTATCAATACGTTCTGAAATGCTTTTTAATGTTTCTTGTGTAATCATTCAAATACAAAAATAAACTAAATAATCTTCAAGTGTCAATTTGTTATCTTATTTTTATGCTTATTTTTTAATAATTAGGACTAAAATAGATGAACATAAATTTATTAAGTGATACAGTAACCAAACCTACAAAAGGCATGCTAGAGGCAATGTTTAATGCTAAGGTAGGCGATGATGTTTTTAATGCAGATCCAACAGTTCATAAATTACAAGAAAAAATGGCCACTCTTTTTGGTAAAGAAGCTGCTTTGTTTTTTCCTTCTGGTACTATGGCTAATCAAGCTGCGATTAAATTACATACACAGCCAGGCGATCAAATGATTTGCGATAAATGGGCACATGTTTATAATTTTGAAGGTGGCGGAGCTGCAGTTAATTCTGGAGTTACATCTGCGTTGATAGATGGTGATAGAGGTGTGTTTACTGCAGATCAGGTACAACAATTTATAAATCCTTATGACATCCATTATGTGAAATCTAGATTGGTTTGTGTAGAAAACACAACCAATAAAGGTGGTGGTGCTTGTTGGGATTTGAATGAACTTAAAAAGATAAAACAAGTATGTATTGAAAATAAATTGGCTTATCATATGGATGGAGCCAGATTATTTAATGCTTTGATTGCTAAAAATGAGCAACCAAAACAATATGGAGAATTGTTCGATACCATTTCTATTTGTTTGTCAAAAGGATTAGGATGCCCAGTCGGTTCTATTTTATTAGGAACAAAAGAGCATATTGCAAAGGCATTGCGTATTCGAAAACTCTTAGGCGGAGCAATGCGTCAAGTTGGTTATTTGGCTGCTGCAGGAATTTACGCCTTAGACAATCATGTTGAGCGTTTGGCTGAAGATCATAAAAACGCAAAAAATATAGCGGCTATTTTAAAAGCGGCATCGTATATTAAAAAGGTAGAACCAGTTGAAACGAATATTGTTATTTTTTATACCAATGATGCTATTGATGATGTAGATTTTGTAAATAACTTAAAAAGTAAAGGTATTTTAATTACAGGAATGGGTCAAGGTAAGTTACGTATGGTCTTTCATTTAGATATTACAAATCAAATGTTTGAAAAATTGACAGATATCTTATGTGATTTAAAGTTTTAAATGAACAGATAAGATTGTCAAATAATGAGAATTCTAAAAAGAAATGTATGTTATTCCTGCATAGGTAGCAATCCATTGAATTCAAGAGACTTGTTGAATTATAGTTGGTAAAGGTTAGAATTTGATATTAGTTAAAATCCTTTCCATTGAGAAATCTCTATATTTCACCTAAGCTATAACTAAAGGAATCATTATACGTGTTATGAATAATCCTAAATTTTATGACTCTATAGGATTCATATGTTTGTAAAAGTAAATTATATCGAGTAAATTCGACTCCTTCGGAGTCGTACCTAATACGCATAACATCATATTTATAAACATTAAATCCCTATAAGATTTTACAATAATTAAGTTAACACTTATGCGACATTTTAGGATTAAAAGTAAAACCTAAATATAGGAGAGAAAGCAGAAGCATAAATACTTTTATTCTCATCATATAATACGTCATACCTTAGTCCAGCAGAAAAAGACCCAACACGATAGGCAGCTCCTATATACAAAGCAGGATAATCAGAGTTAGATTTTAAAGCACCAAATTTCTGATTTACAAATAAATGTTCAAACTCAGCTGAAAGCTGAAATTGTTCAAACGGATTGTATAAAGAAAGTACACTTGCCCCGAAAACATTTGATTTTAAATCTCCATTTTTAGAATATAAATAACTAGCTCCTATACCTAAAGAGAATTTGGGGTTAAAATTATAAATTGCACTAGGTGCTACAGAAATAGTAGTTCTATTAGAACCAAATCCAAAGCCTAAACCACCACCAAATTGTACATCATCCCAAAATGAAGGTTGACTGTCAATTGCTTGGGAAAACCCTGTTAAACTGATTAAAAATAAAATGGAGATGATTAAATTTTTCATAATAAGTTGATTTTAATGACGAAAATAAGCAAATATTTCTGAAATTTGAACAGTTTGATGTAATTCTCAATAATTTAGACTTTTAATCCTTAGAAAACAAAACCAATGAAAATACTATTTACTTTCTTAGCTACATGTATTATAACAACAGTTTATACTCAAAGTGATTTTGCAAAAATTTTGACTGAAATAGCTATTGCTCCTTCGGCTGAAAATATTGAAAAAGACATTCGCACTTTGGTTGGTTTTGGCACACGCCACACCCTGTCAGATACAATTTCTACGACTAGAGGTATAGGTGCTGCACGACGCTGGATCAAATCTGAATTTGAGGTGATTTCAACCAATTGTGACAATTGTTTAGAGGTAAGTTATCAGCGTAATTTAGTTCCGAAAAACGACAGAAGAATAATCAAGGATACTTGGGTGGTTAATGTATTGGCTATTCAGCGAGGTAAAACCTATCCAAATAAATATGTAATTATGTCAGGTGATATTGACTCTAGAGTTACTGATCCGAATAATTTCACTTCAGATGCACCGGGAGCAAATGATAATGCATCAGGTATGGCAGGTACAATAGAAGCTGCTAGAGTATTGAGTAAATATGAGTTTCCTGTATCAATAATTTATGTTGGACTTTCTGGAGAAGAACAGGGCTTGTATGGAGGACAGCATATGGCAAAAGTTGCTAAAGAACAAGGTTGGGATATAGTAGGTGTATTGAATAATGATATGATTGGTAATATTAAAGGGATTGATGGTGTGATTGATAATAGTACATTTCGTGTTTTTTCAGAAGCCATTTCTATGGATGTTACAGAAAAACAAAGAAAAGCGATGCGTTATTATGGAGGCGAAGTAGATAGTCCGTCGCGTCAATTAGCACGTTATATAGATAAATTAACAAATGATTATATGACAAATTTAGATGCCATCATGATTTATAGATTGGATCGATTTGGTAGAGGAGGTCATCACAGACCTTTTAACGATGCAGGTTTTACAGGAGTCCGTATTATGGAAACCCATGAAAATTATAATGAACAACATCAAGATATAAGAACTGAAAACAGCATTAATTATGGTGATGTCATTACATCAGTTAATTTTGATTATGTGGCAAAACTTACCGCAGTAAATGCATTGACGTTAGCATCTTTAGCTGCTGCACCACCAGCACCTAAAAATGTTATGATTGGCGGTGCAGTACAACCCTCAACACAATTAAAATGGGATGCTGTCAAAGATACCAATGTAATTGGTTATAAAATTTACTGGAGAGACACCACGTCACCGCAGTGGCAACATAGCCGATTTGTAGGTAAGTTAACAGATTACACGCTCAAAAATATTGTTATTGATAATTATCTGTTTGGAGTTGTGTCTGTTGGTAAAAACGGTGCGGAGAGTTTGGTTCAATTCCCTAGAAAGTTGATACCAAGAAACTAATACTTAGTTGATATTTGATTTAGTAAAATAGAGTTAATGTTAAAGTTTTCTTAAGCCTGTAATTATTTCAGCAATCAATCGTCTTATCATTAAAACAAATTGATGTTTAAAAAAAGTATATTTTTTGTATTGGTAATTAGTTTTTTCTCCTGTAATTTATCAGCAGATAAAAGTAAAGAAATTTCAAGTTTAATTATGAATGAAAAAATTATGGGAGGATTAGAATTGGCAACTTTTGCTAATGGATGTTTTTGGTGTTCAGAAGCCATTTTTCAACAGTTAGATGGTGTTAGTGAAGTGGTGTCAGGTTATGCTGGAGGTACAGTTAAAAAACCTACGTATAAAGAAGTTGTTACAGGAAACACGAATCATGCAGAGGTGATTAGAATTATTTTTGACCCAAAAATAATTAACTATAGAGAGCTGTTAGAAGTCTTTTTTAGTACACATGATCCTACCACATTAAATAGGCAAGGAGCAGACGTAGGCACGCAATACCGATCAGCTATTTTTTATCATAGTGAGTTTCAAAAAGTTGTGGCAGAAAAAGTGATAAAAGAGTTAGAAGAAGAAGGAGTTTTTGACAATGCAATTGTAACAGAAATAACACAAATTCAAAATTATTATCCTGCAGAGAACTATCATCAAGATTATTATAAGAATAATAAAAATCAAGGATATTGTCGTGCGGTGATTAATCCTAAATTAGAAAAATTCAGAAAGAAATTTAAAAATAAGCTTAGAAAAGAATAAAACTTTGGTTGGTTTTTGGTTTGGAAGATTTGTCGATACTTATTTTGGCAAATCTTCTTTTTGTTTAAAATGAGTTTGATACGATATTTTTGTTCCATAATTTCCTTACCTTTCCGTTTTAAAATACAGCACATGCCTTATAAAAAGTTTGAAGAGTATAATATTGAAGTAACTGAAGATATCAAGATTAAGTACCAATCTATTATTGAAAGTATTGGTGAGGATATTGAAAGAGAGGGTTTGTTAAAAACCCCTGAAAGAGCTTCAAAAGCAATGCAGTATTTAACTTCTGGCTATGAGATGGATGCAGAAGAAATTTTAAAATCCGCTTTATTTGATGAAAGTTATTCTGAAATGGTTATTGTAAAAGATATTGAATTGTATTCTTTATGCGAACATCATATTCTACCTTTTTTTGGTAAAGCTCATATCGCATATATACCTAATGGAAAGATTGTAGGTTTGAGTAAAATTCCTCGTGTGGTTGATGTTTTTGCAAGACGTTTACAAGTTCAAGAACGTTTGACAGATCAAATTGTAAATGCAATTAATAATGTTTTACAACCTCAAGGAGTGGCAGTTGTTATTGAAGCATCTCATATGTGTATGATGATGCGTGGTGTGCAAAAACAGAATTCTGTAACCACTACTTCAGCGTTTAGAGGTACTTTTAAGAATATGGAAACTAGAAATGAGTTTTTAAAATTAATCAGCTCAAAACTATCATAAAAGTTTGGCATTTTTATTGCTATATCCTAGTAAATTAAATGCAATAAAAATGAATACTATAGATCCAGAAATTATTGAAGACTCAACTGATACTAAAAAATATAGACTACTGGCCTTAAGCCTTTTATTTGATGCTGTTGGAATGCTTTCTTTTGCAATTCCTTTTATAGGAGAATTTAGCGATATCATTTGGGCACCAATATCAGCATTGTTGATCTATAAAATGTTTAAAGGAGCCGAAGGAAGAATCGGAGGTATGATTTCATTTTTTGAAGAAATTATTCCTGGGTTGGACTTCATCCCAACATTCACATTAACATGGATATATAAATATGTGATTAGAAAAGGAAAGATAAAGTTTTGATTGTAAATAGCTAACAATCTTTTGTAAATTGTTAAAATTTTTATATTTTAGAGGTCTATTTGAAAATAATGGTATTTTCAAAAGTTTAATTTAATTAATCAAAAAAATTATGAGTGAATTAGCAGACAAATTAGCCAAATTAAAAGACACAGCAACATCTCAATTAAATGAGTGTGGAGTCTCAAGTATAGATAATAATCTTCTTGATGATTTAGTTGGAAGAATGAAATTGATTGTTGATAATAAAGATGCGATTTTAGTTTCTGGAAAAGATCCAGTTGAATTAGAAACAGTAAGAAAAAACTTTGTTGTTAAAAAATTAGGTGTAGAAGATGCTGACAAAGGTGCTGCGGCTGTTGCAAAAGTTGCAGAAAAAATGTCAGGAATCAGAATGAAAAATAGAGTTGCATTTTATTATTTAGTGCAAAAAGAATTAGGATAAAACTTAAATTCTAAATAAATAAAAGGCTACCTCTCAAAATATTGAGATTGGTAGCTTTTTTTATTTTTTAAATAATTTTCCAAGTCCTAGTCTACTCAACATCTTCTTTTCAAAAGCCCAAAAGAATTTAAATTGTCCGAACAGCCATCCTACTATAGGGAGTGTTGTTTGATAAATAATAAATATTAAGGCTATTCTTACTGGCCAAAATAGCCAAACATTTGTAGTCTCAACTCCTAAGCCAATAAAATACATAGCAGGTTTGGCTATTAATGTAGCAAAAGAACCGTTAATTGAAAATACAATAAATATAGCAACTACTTGCCAATTTGAGGTTAAGTCCCAACTTTTTTTTAATTTTTCCATCGTTTAATTTGGAATGCGAAAGTACAATTTGTATAGAGACTTTTATGTTAAATTGACGTTAGAAAGTAGAAAATTTATTGCATAAAAAAAGGTCAAGTAAAAACAACTCGACCTTAACCTTTCTTTTTGAAAATTTTATTTAAACAAACCTCCTAGTAAACTTCCTAATCCACCACTACTTTTTCCTAAAATCATTCCGGCAACATCATCAATAATACTTCCATCACCGTCAGCATCTAATAAACGAGTTACCATACTTTGTTGATGATCACTTTCTCCACCAAGCATATTGCCAAGTAAGCTACCAATTCCACTTTGGTCAGAAACATTTTGTTGACGTGTTTGTTTGCCTAAGTATCCCATTACAAAAGGAGCAGCAACTTTTAAAATATTCATAGCTGAACCAAGATTTAAACCACTTGATTTACTTACGGCTTGTGCAACATTTTGTTCTCTACCTCCAAATACATGTCCTAAAATTCCAGCACCATCTTGCATTACATCATTATCAATACCACCACCACCTAGGATACTACCAAGATTGTCAAGAATACCACCACCATGTTTTTGGTTACCCAAAGCACTTAATAAGCCTGCAGCTCCTTCAGGTGTTTTTGCATTATTTCTCATTGCACCTAGAATTAAAGGTAATGCAGCACCTAATGCTGTCGTTGTTGTTTTTTTATCGTGACCTAGCTGTTGAGTCGCACCATTGATTAGTGTTTTTCCTATATCACTATTTAATAAATCGAAAATACTTGCCATTTTGTTTGTTTTTGTTAAGTTTAAATTGCGTTACAATATACGATTTAATCCTATAAAATAAAGCTCTTTGTGAGAATATATAAATTGCAGGTCAAACTCATACTTTTGAAAAGAACCACTCCCGAAGCGTAGGTGCACTAATTCCAAAAATCCTAAGGATTTTTATTCGTAAAAATTATTATTTACATTTAACAAAATAATTCGTGTACCTGCTCGTCCGACAGGCGAGTTCGTGGCAAAAACAAACAGAAAGTAAAAGTGTGAGTTTACCCTGATATAAATTGAAGCTAATTTTTTATTTGAACATATTTTTCTATCTTTCAACAAATTTCAAACTCAAATAAATGAAAAAATTAGCACTGCATTGGCAGATATTATTAGGTATGGTATTGGGAGTAGCTGTAGGAGTCTTAATGACAAATTTTGAAGGCGGAAAAGAAATCGTTCAAGATTGGATTAAACCTTTTGGAACTATCTTTATCAACTCTTTAAAGTTAATAGCCATTCCGTTAATTTTAGCGGCATTGATAACAGGTGTTGCCGATTTAAAAGACATTTCTAAGCTGTCTAAAATGGGAGGAAGAACCATAGCAATATATGTTACAACGACTGTAATTGCAGTTTCTATCGGAATATTATTGGTAAATATTGTAAAACCTGGAAATTCTATTACTGAAACTACTCGAATAGAAATGGTTGAGAATTATGGAGGTGACACTACAAAATATAAAGAAGAGGCAAAAAGTCAAAAAGAATCAGGACCATTACAGGCTTTGGTAGATTTGGTTCCTCAAAATATATTTGCTTCTGCTACAAGCAATCGTAATATGTTGCAAGTTATCTTTTTTGCGGTATTTTTTGGCGTTGGATTGATTTTGATTCCTGAAGAAAAAAGTAAAGTTGTAACAGCATTTTTTAGCGGATTTAATGATGTTATCCTTAAAATGGTCGACTTGATTATGTTAGCTGCACCTTATGGTGTGTTTGCTTTATTGGCAGCGTTGGTGGTAGAATCGCCAAGTATTGATTTGTTTAAAGCTTTGGGATGGTACGCTTTAACGGTTGTGGTCGGTTTAATGATAATGATTGTTTTTTATAATATCTTAGTATATGTATTTACAAATAGGAAGCCTAAATTCTTTATGAATGCTATGTCTCCTGCACAATTATTAGCATTTTCAACAAGCTCTAGTGCTGCAACGTTGCCTGTAACTATGGAGCGTGTGACTGAACATATTGGTGTAGAAGATGAGGTTGCTAGTTTTGTGTTACCGATTGGTGCAACTATTAATATGGACGGTACAAGTTTATATCAAGCAGTTGCAGCCGTATTTATTGCTCAAGCTTTTGGGATGGACTTAACCTTAGGTACACAATTAGGAATCATTGCAACGGCAACATTGGCATCGATTGGATCGGCTGCTGTTCCAGGAGCTGGTATGGTAATGTTGGTGGGTGTGTTAGGGTATGCTGGGATTCCTGAAGCGGGATTGGCACTTATTTTTGCTGTAGATAGACCGTTAGATATGTGTAGAACCGTAGTGAATGTTACGGGCGATGCAGCGGTATCAATGTTGGTAGCAAAATCTGTTGGTAAACTAGGAGAGCCTAAAGTAAAAGATTGGGATGATGATTATCCGAAAGAATAGAAATTTGCAGTTGCAGTATTCAGTTTGCAGTCTCAATAACTCAAGAACTCAAAAGTATGAATTTTTTGGTTTGTAGTTTTGTCATTCAGAGCGAGTGTAACGAAGCGAAGAATCTTAATTAATTCAATAATCATGTTAAAAGTAGATAACCTTTTAGTTTCTGTAAATTGGCTGTATCAGCATATTGATGACCATAATTTAGTGATTTTAGATGCGAGTATTAAAAAAATAAGTTCGAATACTGCTATAAATACTTCTCTACAGATTAAAAACACTCGTTTTTTAGATTTAAAAAATGAGTTTAGTGATATCAGTACTGAGTTTCCGAATACCATGCTTTCACCAGAAAAATTTTCAGAAGCAGCAAGAAAATTAGGTATAAACAAGGATAGTACACTTGTAGTTTATGATTCTGTTGGTATTTATTCTTCAGCGAGAGTTTGGTGGATGTTTAAAGCCATGGGACATCAAAGTATAGCTGTACTTGATGGTGGATTGCCAGCATGGATAACTGCAGGGTTTTCAGTAGAAGAGCTACAAACTTATTCAGGAGGCTTAGGTGATTTTTTAGCGAATTATAATTCAGATTTTTTCTATAATTATGACAATGTATTGGAAGCCATTAAGGATGATAACAAACTCATTTTAGATGCAAGGGCGGCAGAACGGTTTAACGGAACAGTACCAGAACCCAGAAAAGGATTACGAAGTGGTCAGATACCCAATTCAAAAAGTTTACCCTATGCCTTGCTTCAGGAAAATGGTAAAATGAAATCGAAAGAAGAAATTGCAAAACTTTTTATAGGTGTAGAAGTAAGTGATAAAACACTTGTTTTTTCTTGTGGCTCAGGTATCACAGCCTGTGTATTGGCATTAGGAGCTGAACTGTCAGGAATTAAAAACACAACTGTCTATGATGGCTCTTGGACAGAGTGGGGCACTTTGTTTCGTGAAGAGTAAAATATAGAAGTATTACTACAGATCACTAGTTTTTTTAAAAAGGAACAAACAAATGCAATTATAAAACAATCTTATGCTTTCCAACAGGTTCTAGTGGTTTAGGCAAATCTGTTTCATCTAACATTTGTCTAATATCAATTTCTATAGACCTAGCCATTGAAGAAATAGGGACATCGTTATACAAACCTTCAAATGGATTCTCTGAATAATCGCCTACCATTTCCATTAAAATAAATACCCAAGAGACCAATATTGTAAACGGAAATACTAGCCAGCTTGAATGTAAATGTACAGAATCAGAAAAAATATTTAGCATTCCAAAAGGTAATAAAACTAAGAAAATCCAAACAAAAATATAATTTACAGTTGCATATTGTCTTGGAAAAGGAAAATTTTTAATTCGTTCTGATTTTCCTTGTAGGTTATAAAACTCGCCTAGCATTTTTTCTAATTCCATATGCCTAAAATCTTCTATCTGTCCTTTTAATTTTAGTCTCAATAATTCTTTAGATTGAAGACTTAATAAATGTGAGGCTTTATTTCCTTTAGTCATTAAATAATCATATTCAGAACTTGATATATAAGGTTTTATTTTTTCAAAATGGCCTTCTTCATGATGTACTCCACCTTCTTTTCTTAAATCAACTTCAACTTTATCAGAATGTTCCCAAGGTTTTGGCACTCTTAATTGATATGTAAGTGCTATTAACCAAGCAACATGACGATGTATAATAGATTTATGGATTTTTTTTAATTCATCTTTTGAAATTTTTTCTTCAGCAAATTCATTGGTTATAAAATCTCTTGTCATAATAGTAAATGTTCTTGATGCATTTACAATTCCTCCCCAAATTTTACGTGCTTCCCATAATCTATCATATGACGAATTATTTTTAAACCCTAAATAAAACGAAACAGCAATACCAATTAAAGCAATGGGTTGCCAAGGAATAATTAACCAGTGCCAATTTAAAAACTTATATAATGCAATAGGTATTATATCAATAATTAAAAATATATAAATATATTTTTTACTCCAATTTACCATTCCCCAAAAAGGGTATCTTTTCCCTATATACATTTTTTTTATTTTAAAAATTCTACTTTACCAGAATCTAAATGATAATATGCAGCAACAATTTTTACTTCCCCTGAATCTACTCCATTTTTGATAATGGATGATTTGCTTATTAATTCCTTGCTTGTTAATTTAGCATTTTTCTTCACTACTTTATTTATGCTAGCTCCCTTTTCTGAGTTTGCTATGGCCGGTGTAATATGCTCCAATAAATGGTTTAAATTATTGCCATTATCACCACCTGCTACTGCTGCTGTAACTGCACCGCAATTTTGATGTCCAAGTACAACAATTAATTTTGTTCCGCAATGGGCAACAGCATATTCTATACTTGCTATAGACGAGACATTTGCAACATTTCCTGCTACTCTAACAGTGAATAATTCTCCTAAACCTGTATCAAAAGCTAATTCTGGTACAACTCTACTGTCTGCACAGCCTAAAATGATGGCATAAGGTTCTTGCCCCCCAATTAATGAATCTCTTCTTGAACTGTCTTGAAGTTTGCCATCCAAAAGATCTTTTACAAACCGACTATTTCCTTCTTTTAATCTTTTTAAACTTTCTTGATGTGTCATAGTACTATTTGTTTTTCTTATATTTAATAACCTCTACATAATTGCTTTTTATTAATGTTGCCAGTCATTGATACAGGTATAACCTCTGGTGTTCTTTCCATAATATGCAATTCTATTTCAGGTGCTGTTTTTTCAATGACAGTCACTAAATCATTTTTTGTTTCTGTAGGTAAATTTACCTCAACTATAATTGAATCTAATTATTCGCTTACAAGATAAGAAGTTATTTGTTCTTTTGAATTAACGTAAACAATATTTCTATTGAACTTCATTAATTCGTCTTTTAGAATTTCCAGAAAGGATTCCTTATCTTTGTGCAAAAGGAAAACCAATTGATGATTACGGACATAGAAGTAAACAAACCAACACCCATTACATCTGGTAAAAAAGCAGGGTTATTTAACCGTAGCACACATGTTCAGTCTGCTATTAAAGTATTGGAGGCGGGTAATCCCATATTAATAACAGAATTTTTTAATAATGGATTGTCACTTCTTCGGGAGTTAAAGATGCATTTGAATAAAAAATTTCCAAATAAGTCTTTTCAGGAGCAACGAGAATATAGATCAGAATATTACAAGCTCTCAAACCTTATTTTAATAGAAATTGTAGATCATAAATTGGTAGTAAAGAAATCTCCTTCAATTGGTTGGTTGAAAAAATTGTATCCTGAAACCAGTGATTTAGTGTTGTCCTTTCCCCAAGTACAAGGCCTAAATAGTTCTTGGCAATGGTATCAAAAAGGGGTTTCTATTCCTGTTCTTCGAAATAAAATACATCCATATTATGGCACTTATTTTCCTACACGTTTCGAACATTTGTATCTTTTTGACAATTGGTTAAAACGCTACACTGGTCCTAAAAAATCAGCAATAGATGTTGGAATTGGGAGTGGAGTACTTTCTTTACAAATGATAAAGTATGGCTTTCAAAAGGTTTTTGGGACAGATACAAACCCTAATGCGATTATTGGATTAGCAGATTTTATGGGAGAAACAAAGTTGTCTAGAAAGATAGAACTAGACTTTGGACATCTTTTTGGAAAGTGGGAAAAACAGACAGAATTAATTGTTTTTAACCCTCCTTGGTTACCAGAAATTCATAATTTGGATAATAATGATGAAGCTATTTATTACAATGAAAAGCTATTCCCTAATTTTTTTGAAGAAGCGAAACAACGACTTTCACTTGAAGGAAAGCTTGTGGTCATATTCTCGAATTTAGCTCAAATAACAAATGTGACAAAAGAGCATCCGATAGAGAAGGAACTATCAGAAGGAGGGAGATTTCAACTAGAAAAATGTTATAAAAAGCGTGTTAAAACTGCTTCTGATAAAACAAAGAGAGATCAGCACTGGCGTTCTTCTGAAGAAGTAGAACTTTGGATTTTGGAAAATAAGTAAGATTTGATATGTTAAAACCCAGCAACTACAATTGCTCTTTCAAAACCTTTATTTCATCACGTAATTGAGCAGCAACAATAAAATCTAAGGCTTTTGCGGCTCTTTCCATCATTTTTTGTCGGTCTCTTATCCGTTTTTCAATTTCAGGTTTTGGTAGGTATTCTAACTCTTCTTCGGCAGCTTTTGCAGCAGCATTGTCATAATGAAATGAGCTGATATTATTTTTACTTAAACTGTCGTCAATACTCTTTTTAATTTGCGTTGGAGTAATATTATGTTCAGTATTGTAAGCAACTTGTTTTTCACGCCTTCTAGTAGTTTCATCAATAGTCAGCTGCATACTCTTCGTAACCTTATCGGCATACAGAATGGCTTTACCATTAATATTTCTAGCCGCTCTACCAATGGTTTGTGTCAATGATCTGTGGCTACGTAAAAAACCTTCTTTATCAGCATCTAAAATAGCAACCAATGACACTTCTGGTAAATCTAAACCTTCACGTAATAAGTTGACACCAATCAGCACATCAAATAATCCCTTACGGAGGTCTTGCATAATTTCAACACGTTCTAAGGTATCAACATCACTATGAATATAACGACAACGAATCTGTATTCTACTTAAATATTTGGTCAATTCTTCTGCCATTCGCTTGGTTAATGTCGTAACCAATGTCCGTTCGTCTTTTTCAATTCTGATTTGCATTTCTTCAATCAAATCATCAATCTGATTCAAACTAGGTCTCACTTCAATAACTGGATCTAATAAGCCTGTTGGCCTAATAACCTGTTCTACAAAAACACCTTCTGTTTTTTGTAATTCATAATCAGCAGGAGTTGCACTTACATAAATTACTTGATTTTGAATGGCTTCAAATTCTTCAAATTTTAACGGGCGATTATCCATGGCAGCAGGCAAGCGAAAACCATATTCTACCAAATTTTCTTTACGTGATCTATCGCCACCATACATGGCGTGGGTTTGTGGAATGGTAACATGACTTTCGTCAACAATCATTAAATAATCATCAGGAAAATAATCTAACAAACAGAAGGGGCGAGTGCCAGGATTTCTTCCGTCTAAATAACGAGAATAATTCTCAATTCCGCTACAATAACCTAATTCACGAATCATCTCTAAATCAAATTCTGTACGTTCTTTAAGTCGTTTTGCTTCTAAATGTTTACCAATTTCTTTAAAATAGTCAACTTGTTTCACCATATCCTCTTGTATGAGATGGATGGCATTTTGCAAAACATCTGGTGAGGTTACAAACAGATTGGCAGGGTAGATGGTTAGTTTTTCATATTTTTCAATAATCTGATTGTTGACAATATCAAAGCTTTCAATTTCTTCAATTTCATCTCCAAAAAAATGGATGCGATACCCATTGTCTCCATACGAAGGAAAAACAGTAATGGTGTCACCTTTTACTTTAAAAGTCCCGCTTTTCACTTCAAATTCGGTTCTTGAATATAAACTTGTAACTAAGCGATGTAAAAATTTTGTTCTAGGTATTTTTTGATCTACTTCTATATGAATGACATTCTTTTTAAACTCAACAGGATTCCCAATTCCGTACAAACATGAAACGGAAGCGACCACCAAGACATCCCTACGACCAGAAAGTAAGGATGAGGTTGTGCTTAGTCGTAACCGTTCAATATCTTCATTGATAGAAAGGTCTTTTTCAATATACAAGCCACTAGATGGAATATACGCTTCTGGTTGATAATAATCGTAATAAGACACAAAATACTCCACAGCATTTTCAGGAAAAAAATGTTTGAATTCTGAATATAATTGTGCTGCTAAGGTTTTGTTATGAGCCAATACTAACGTCGGTCGCTGAACTTTTTCAATCACATTGGCAACGGTAAACGTTTTACCAGAGCCTGTAACACCTAATAATGTTTGATAATTTTCTCCTGCAGAAATGGCTTCACTTATTTGTTGGATAGCCTGTGGTTGATCTCCAGTAGGTTTAAAGTCAGATTGAAGTTTGAATTGCATTTTACAAAAATAACGAACTAATTTTTATCTTCATAGAAAATGCATTATAAATACTGTTTTTCTTAAAACGTTAACAATAATTAACATAATTGGCAAATTGTTTAATATTAATTTAACATTAAGTTGTAATAAGCGAAGTATATTTGCAGTATTATTTGAGTTAGTTAGTTAAAATAAAGAGTATTGTGTCATAAGCAATGCTCTTTTTTTGTTTTATAAATAGATTACATTTGCTAAGACTTAAATTTAAACTTCATGCAACTTAAAATTATTGCTTTTTTATTGATGGTGTGTGCAACATCTTACTCACAAAATTCTTTTCCTGAAAGTTGGTTAGGAAATTACAAAGGAGAATTGAATATTTACGGAGTAGATTCTGTGAAAATGAATGCAACAATGAATCTTGGTATTCAAAAAACAGCGAATGATTCTGTTTTTGACTGGACAATTACTTACGAAATGAATGGTAAAAAAGATGTCAGAGCTTATAGTTTGGTTGTGGTTGATAGAGTAAAAGGACATTTTCAAATAGATGAGAAAAATTCTATAGTTATTGATGGGTATTTACATAACACCAATGTATTTACTAGTTTTTTTAAAGTAATGACGAGTTATATTGTAGCTACCTATACCAAAAATAAAGATGGTACTTTAACCTTTGAAATTATTGTTGGTAAAACAGAGCCAATCAGTACTACAGGAAACACCAAGCAGAAAGATGAAGATGTTCCTGAAGTTACTACCTATCCAGTAATTGGACGTCAAAAAGCGATGTTGAAAAGGGTGAATTAACTGCTTTTGCGAACGGAATAAAAACACCCCTAAAGTCCCCTCAAGGGGACAATTGTTCTATTTGCCATTGAGGTTTAAATTCATCATTTTTTAAAGGTTGAAAATTTGAAAGATATGATTTTAATACAGTATCTTTAGTTTGAAGAAGAGTATCGTTTTCTATAAATTTGAATACTAGGATTATCCCCTTGAGGATTATCGAGATGAAAATATATTTTCATTAAAGATATCTAGCAAAACTAATTAGGGGTGTCATTACAAATCTCTACGTTGCAATAATCTATACGATAAATAGATAAAAATAAAGGTCCAAACTACAGCGATTGCAATTTCATACCAGTGCACACCAATATGTTGAGTAAAATCTTTACCAATATATTTACCTGCAGCTTGTACTTCTTTTATTCTAGTAAATGGTTGCTTTATCAAATTAGACATTGATTCCATTGGTAAAAATTGCATGATATTATCTACAGAATTTGTGACCAAATCTTTTTTACCTATTGGATGGTCTGATAATAGGTCTTTATTAAAATTCCAATATAAAAACCCTTTAAAAAGGCTTTCTATAAAAAACCAAATCAGTATACCCCCTACTGCAAAAGCAGAACGTTTTACCAAAATACCCATAAATAAGCCGAAAGAGAAAAACAAGGTTAGTTTTACAAAAAAGGCAAGTAGGTAATCTAAATCAGAAAAAATGATACCAATCTCATTGAAATTTGAATAGATCAATCCTAAAATTAAAGAAACAATAAATACGAATAGTGTAGAGATAGCGGCAAATACCAAAACAGTATAAAACTTTGATAGAATGAATTCTTTTTTGCTCAATCCATCAATCAAATTTTGCTTTAAGGTCTTATTACTATATTCATTAGCCATCATAGATACGATCACTAAGAGTAAAAAGAACTTAAAAATGGATGCCATATAGGTGTTGAAATGCCAGATGTACGGAAAGTTAAAAATACCTTGCTCTGCTAGATGGAATTTAAAGAAGCCAATGTCAAATTTGATAGCAGCTATTAAAGCAATTGATGTGAGTAATACAAAATAAATTATTGACAATACTTTACTTGCTTTGTTATGTTTAAGTTTGTGGAATTCTATATTTAAAAGACGTAACATATGATTAGTTGTTGTTGGTTAATGTTAAGAATTGTTGCTCTAAACTTGGCATACGTTTTACCAAATGAGAGAGTGTAATACCATTTTTAAACAAGTAGGCATTCAAATCAGTTGCTGTTAATTCTTCTTTTAGTTTGGCAATCAGTTTGCCCTCTTCTTGAGTTATAGAACTGAATGCAGTGTGTTTGTTGAGTAACTCTTCCAATACTTCTACTTGACTTTCAGTTTTTAATTCAAAAAGACCTTTAGAAGCTGTCATTTCATCAACTCTACCTGAATATAGTTTTACTCCTTTACGGATAATCACAACATGAGAACAAACTTTTTCAACTTCATCTAATAGATGCGAAGCCAATAAAATAGTGGTGCCTTTAGCAGCAATGTCTTTAATTATTTTTCTAATTTCATGAATCCCTTGAGGATCTAATCCGTTAGTAGGTTCGTCTAAAATTAAAATTTCAGGATTGTTCAATAGGGCAGAAGCAATAGCTAGACGTTGTTTCATACCTAATGAATAGGTTCTAAACTTGTCATTTCTACGCTCATACAGATTGACCATTTTTAATTTCTCGTCAATATTCTCGTAAGAAACTTCTTTTATTTTACAAATTAATTTTAAATTTTGACTTGCAGTCATGTACGGATAAAAGTTTGGACGCTCAATAATTGCTCCTACTTTCTTTAAAGCTTCATGTGTAGAAACAGCACCATTAAACCAACTGAATTCTCCAGAAGTTTTATTGACTACACTTAAAATAATGCCTAAAGTAGTAGATTTTCCACTTCCGTTTGGGCCTAAAATACCATATACATTTCCCTTTTGAATATCAAAGGATAAGTTGTTTACAGCATGTACAGCTCCGTATTTTTTATCTAAATTTTTAAGGGACAGAATTGTTTCCAAGAATATGATTGTTTGATTAATATGTTAATATGACGAACAATATCGTGATTTGTAACAAAAAGAGTGTGTTTTTTATGTAAATACACCTTTTTATTAATGAGTTAAGATTTAAAGTCCTTTCCATTAGCAGGGAGAACTCTTACTTTTATTTTTTTTGTTGTTTAGCCACGAATACACGAATTATATTGTTAAATGCAAAAAATAATAATTTTCACGAATAAAAATCCTATAGAATTTTTGAAATTAGTGCTAATTCTTTGTTTTTCTCAATATAGAGAATAAAAATTAGTGTCCCGACACGGGACTGGCTTTTGTCAAAAGTATGAGTTTACTCTGCCTCTCTCTATTAAACTTCAGGTAAGATGGGCTTTAATTTAGTACCCATGTTGGCGTTTTTACCAACAACCTTTGTGTAGATCTGATAAAAACTTTAATTCATCAACTCATCAAAATCGTCATAACTTTCAAAGGAATCGTAACCATCATCATCTAAACGTTCACTTTTAAATTCTTTTTCTGGTGCTTCATCTGGTACTGAGCCTACTGAAAATAATAGGCTGGGTAATTCAAATTGCTCTGTGTTTTCTTCAATAGTCATCAGTTCTACATAAAAGGTCCACATAGATAAGAAATCGTAAACGTAAATTAGTTTATTTTCTTCTTCAGGTAATACATCTTTAATTGTAAAATTTTGCATTGACATACCGCCTCCAGTGTCTTCCATGTCAAAAAGGGGAATTTCTTCTCCTTGGTTCCATTCATTATCTGTCAAATAAAAAGCTGCCATTTCATTACCCTCAAAGCCAAAAGCATTGGCAATGGCATTGTGTAGATCTTCTAAAGTATCATTATAACAGATGGCAATGTCTCTAAAAACATCTTCTTTAGTATCTAGTATCACTCTAATTTTATAAATCATAAGCTATTTTAAATCTTCGGCAAAGTTATGGTTTTACGTCAAATAATTTGCAAAGTTTTGATTACTTTTACCACAAATAGAAAATTAATGTTTAGCAAAGAAGAGATCTTAAAAAAACTAAATAGTCGTACTAAAAATACGTTGATGGAAACCCTAGATATCACCTATACAGATATAGGTGAAGATTATTTAGTGGCAACCATGCCTGTAAATGAGAAAGTACATCAACCAGCAGGTTTATTGCACGGTGGAGCGTCTGTTGCTTTGGCAGAAAGTGTAGGTAGTACAGCGGCACATTTTTCTATTGATACAGAAAAACAAGAGATTAGAGGTCTGGAAATTACTGCAAATCATGTTGGTGGTATTAGGTCGGGTTTGGTTATTGCAACAGCAAAACCTATCCATAAGGGGCGAACTACGCAATTGTGGGAAGTCAGAATTGTTGACGAAAAAGACAAACTAATTTCAATATGTAAATTGACAGTTATTGTATTGTCAAAATCTTAAGTTGTGATTATTTTTAATAATATAGCAAAAGCTTTAAAAGAGAATTTACCTTTTGTTGTTTATCGACATCCTAAAAGTAATAAGGTTAAAGGTTTTTTTCAACAAAACAATCAGCTTTATCTTGCTAAAAATTTTCAAGAAACTGGTTTTGTGTTTGCTCCTTTTGATGATGTAAGTCCTGCAATTTTATTTCCTATTGAAGAGTCTGAAGTGTTTACAAGTCATTTTCAGGAAGATGATTTGGTAGCTACAACACCAAAAGATAGTTTTATATCAATTTCTGAACAAGAAAAAAAGAATCATTTAGATTTGATTCAAAATGGGATTAATTTTTTAAAAACTACCCAAAATAAAAAGGTGGTTTTGTCTAGGAAATTGCAATTAGAGCGTTCAGATTTTGAGCTTATAGCTACTTTTAAAAAACTACTTTCTGCTTATACTAATGCAATGGTTTATGTGTGGTGTCATCCTAAAGTTGGACTTTGGATGGGAGCTACTCCTGAAACATTATTAAAAGTAAAAGACAATCAATTTTCAACCATGGCATTGGCCGGTACGCAATTGTATAATGGAAGTTTAGAGGTGGTTTGGCAAGACAAAGAAAAACAAGAACAGCAATTTGTAACCGATTATATTGTAGAAAAATTAAAGAATAATGTTACTGTTTCTGATGTAAAAACCATCAAAGCAGGTAGTTTGGTGCATTTGTGCACAAACATTTCTGGAAATTTATCTCAGCAATTTTCATTGAAAAATCTTATAAAACTATTGCATCCTACACCTGCTGTTTGTGGTTTTCCTCAGCAGGAGACAAAAGCATTTATTCTTGATAATGAGTACTATAATCGCGAGTTTTATACAGGCTTTTTGGGTGAAATGAATGTAATTGGTGCTTCCAATTTATTTGTCAATTTACGCTGTATGCAAATTCTAAAAGAATCAATCGTAATTTATATTGGCGGAGGTATAACCGTTGATAGCAATCCTGAAAAAGAATGGGAAGAGACAGTGGCAAAGAGTAAGGTCATGTTAAAAGTCTTGTAGTATTCAAGACCTTGTGGGAAGTAAGTGTTGGTCTGTAAAAAAACAGCCACGAATTACACAAATTTTCACAAATGATTTGTGCGAATTAATAAATATGAAAAAATTACACAAAGCAGATTTTTAGTCTGCTAAATTACAATTTCACTTTGTATTGTTTTCCATTTTAGCAATAAGTACAAAGCGAGCGGAGTTGCCCAATTTCCAGAACGTTCTATAAAATCTACAATAGATCCACCAGCTATTGGACGCATCAATGCTGTCAAAAATGCCCAAAATACAGCCCAAATAAGAATAATTCGCAAGGGTTTGATAAGCACAGAAATAGCAACTAAAATGTCTAGATAGCCAATATAAGGCATGATTTTAATAGCAGATACAGTAGAGAAGCCTGCAGTTTCTAAAAATTGAACCCATAAGGGATGTACTTGAATGGCATAACTTCCGTGACCTAAAAAGATTCCAAAAACACCAATTCGTAAAATCCAAGTGGCTAAATAGAGTGATTTATCTGAGTTTGTAACCATCGAATTGTTCTAGAGTGTCAGGATTTACAACTTCTACTTCTATGTTCTTACCTTTGACATTGAATAAAACCAATGCATTTTGGGTAGTAAACCCAGTTGCTTTATCAGACCAAGGGGTTTGCTCTTGTGCATAATACGGAGCACCAGCGGCACCATTATTTATTTGATAAATGGTTCTACTTAATTTTATTTTTTCTGGTTTGTAATTCTCAGGATAGATATTTGTTTCTGGGCCTATTTCTGTTTTGGCATAATTATGCTCATCGCCAGTTAAAATTGCAATTACCTTTTTACTTTTATTTACAAATAAATCTAATAATTGATCTCTTCTTTCAATAATTCCTTTATCGAGTGCTTTTCCTGCCACCCATGTTCTTGGTGTGTTATTTCCTCCATACCACATATCATCACCTACATGACCGCCATTAGGAAAAAACGGCGTATGCTCCGTAATAAAAATATGATCGATAGTCGTGTCATTTTCGAGTTTATTAATCGTTTTGCTTACCCAAGCAAATTGTTGATCCATAATATAACCATGTAAACCACCGCTGGTAACAGAAATTTGTTTAGTTGATGGTGCATAAAAATAATTTGAATTCATTACTACTATTGCAATATTATCATAGGTATAATAGAATACATTTTCTTCATACAAAGGAAAATCGATTTCTTTTTTATTAGGATCATAACTAGCCCCATCCTCGCTTATTGGCCCATTTGTAGGGTTTACAAAGTTATTTGCAAAGATAGCCTCTGCAGATTCTGTTTCAAACGGAAATCTATCCACAGAAGTGCCATATTCTTCTTTTTCACCTTTAAAAACTCTAAGTAAAGCTTCATGATTTCCCATACTAGTATATACAGGAAAATAATGGGTAAAAGGTTCTATGGCTCTTTTAAAATTAGCATATTGCAGATTCATTTCATCAATATTTGAGGAGTAACCATCAATAAGGTCTCCAGAAAATTGCATAAAACTAATTTTTTCATGGCTAGCTAATGCCATTATTTTTTTTATAATATAAGAGTTGGCACCATAGATGTCCCTTTCTCCTCCACCTTTTCCTTGTCTAGAATCACTGGCATAGGCAAATGTAAAGGGCTTTCTAGATCCAAGTTTTGGTGCAGTTTTAAAACTGTAAGTTTGTGTGTTTTGACCAACAGATATATCGTAGGGATATATCGTATTAGCTTCTAAATTTGTTATTTTTAATTCATGGTGACTGTCTGCTTCAGAAATATAATCGTTACCATTTACCCTGACTTTAACTGTAGTTGGCAGATTTGTTTCTAAAGAAATTGTTAGTCTGGTATCAGTAATTAAATCAACAAAAGGACCTTCTATGATCCCTGCCACTACTTCAAATCCATTTTCAACTACCCTAAAAGATACAATACCGTCATAAAGAATTTTACCTCTTTTAGTAACTACCCGATAACCCAACGTTCCCTTTCCGTTTTTCTCCCAATCAATCATATCATACCTGCCTGCCATCTGCTTAATATTGAGATTGGTTTTGCCTTTACTTATAGTTGAAGGGCTTTTAAAATAAACAGGGAGAGGATGTTTTGAATCCTTAAAAGGGATAAATCCAAAATATAAAGTACCATCAAAATCTGGAATCCCAAAATCAAAAGAAATACCTTTTGCAGTACCTTTTGGATTTCCTTTCATATTACTTAATGTATAATCAGGCTTAGAAATGGTCTCATAAATTTTTTCACCATCTCTTTCTAAGTATAATTTACCCGTTTCATCTATGTGAATATTAGAATAGACACTTGGTACAATTGATTTCTGAGTAATTTGACTTGTACTTTTACAAGAAAAAAAGGAAACAAAAATTAGAATGTAAATTATCTTGTTGAGTTTAATAGTTATCATAATATATTTTATAATGAATATGTAAAGATAGGTTTAATTATAAAACTGTCGTCACTATAATTAGGTAACCATTAATTTTGAACCTTTATTAATGTTATATCAGCCATATCAAGGTTCTTTACTTTACGGAGTTTGCTTTTTACATGCCTACAGTATGTATTTATATGACTTACAGTTATCTAAAGATAAGTCTTTGTTCTAATAGCGAAGCGGTCTCATGTCTTTAGTAGGACACTAATGATTTAGATATAAAAGAAAGTATTATATTTAGCATCAAAATTACAATTGTGGTTGCTAAAGAATTAGGCTACAATAATGTTGATACAATATCAAATTAAAAACGACTAAGAATATACCATAAATATGATAGAACCTTTAAAGCCAGTACCCGATAAAGAACCTATCCCAACCAATCAAATAGATTCCACTTATAAAAAACACAGATTACAAGTTTTTTTAGGAATTTTTATTGGTTATGCAGGGTATTATCTAGTGCGAAAAAATTTCTCATTGGCCATGCCAGATTTGATTGCAGAAGGTTTCTCGAAAGGAGAGTTGGGTTTGGCTCTTTCGGGTGTTTCTATAGCCTACGGATTGAGTAAATTCTTGATGGGAAAGGTATCTGATAGAAGTGATGCGCGGAAATTTATGGCTATAGGTTTACTTTTAGGAGGAATTACTATGATAATTATGGGAAC
>VAPK010948774.1_pt1 | contig 25244 bp, 22 predicted proteins | sample 3395031 | NCBI WGS metagenome assembly VAPK01 (sample SAMN08290443, study PRJNA428436) | hydrothermal vent metagenome | isolation source: Deep-sea hydrothermal vent chimney 1 | place: Pacific Ocean: Juan De Fuca Ridge
TTCTGACGGTAAACGTCCCATCATTGCGGTATCTCCTAAAAGAGGCTTTCAGGATCAGATCAGCATACGACTTAAAAGTTCAATCGTTTTTCAACAGTATCACCCTAAAGCAGTCGTTCAACGATGAGATATTTAGTTGTTGTCCACCTCAGGGCGTGTTGTTATGCGATTTTATCCAAACTAACACCGTGCCAATTTTTTATGATAATAACTCTAACTTATCTTCTGAGTTAATATACCAAAGGTAAGCCTCATCAGAGCTTGCATCGAAGAACCCAACCTGATGTTTTTCTGCTAACTCGAACATTTTTTTATAAGCAGGCTCCACAAGAGACCAAGAGAATGCAGCATATATTACAGATGAGCCTATAGAATAATCAGTTATTTTATCGTTATCATCATCTTGTATTGAATAAGGCCCATTCATAGCGGGGAAATGATTTATCATTTCCATAAACCAGTTATTTAATTTTTCTGAGCTTACTTTTGGATCATCATAATCATGTTCTTCTTCCCATTCAGTTTGGGATTCATACCATTCCATAAATTCAATTTTATTTTTTGGTGCCACATTCAGATCAAACACCATTAAATCATAACTCATGTTTTTTTCCTTTTACGCATAACGTCTCAAATAATCGGCGAAGCGATAGCGTAGTCCGTGTTGATTTGCCTTGTTAGAGCTATTCAAACTTCACCCTTTAAATTTACTACCAATAAATACCCGCTATGTACCCAACCTATCTTACTTGTATTGCTAATGTAGTCAAAAAACTCAATTTTTACCCAATCTCGATTCCTCTCTAATTCCATAACTTTTTTATTTCTTGGAAGAACTTCAATAACTTTGTGATCCGTGCTCGGCCCCTCTCTGAGGTTCAGCTCCCTGTCTGGAACCAAGAAAATATAGTCTGTGTCAGTAGGTTGCAGAACATTTAGCTGTGTCGTTATAGTTTGTTCCAAATCATTCATTCTTTCGAGCATCCTTTCCTCTGATTCTGTTGCGGACATTTGAGAAAGATAATAAAGAAACCCATGAATCATCTTCTTTTATATCTGACATTTCATCGACAAGAAGCTCGTATGCTTCAGAGAAAGCCAAGACACCATAATTATGATTGAGTTGGTCAGCTATTTTAGAAAATGCTTTTATGGTAGGACTGACTTCAAGTGCTTTTATAGCCCGTAAAGCAGGAGAATCCTGCATTTCCCTTATGGCTTTGAAAGCTGTCGAATTTTCAAGATTTTTAATCATTTTTAATGCTGGTGAATTTTCTAAATCACGCATAATCCGCATTGCGGGTGATTCCTCAATGTTACGAAGCATCTGCATCGTCGGTGAGTTTTCAATTTTGCGCATCATTCTAAGTGCAGGTGAGTCGCTCATATCACGAATCACTCGCATTGATGGTGAGTCCTCTATTGCACGAATAGCTCGCATAGCAGGTGAATTATCAAGGGCACGAAGAGCATTTAACGTAGAATTGTTAAAAATATTTTTATTCATTAAGAAAACCTACTGTTCCTTTTGTTTGTGCTCAACACCGCCATAAACGGCGTGCGAAGCAGTTGCACGACCGGCGACCGTAGGGAGTGAATTTGATGGCTTTGTTAGGCAACGTTTGCACTAGAACCTCTATGTACCTTTTCGACAAAATCTCTGAGACCTGTAAGACGCTCATCATTTAATGGGATACTAGAAAGTAATTTAGTAACAAATTTAGGGCCATGCATACCGATATCTGGGCAGAAATTCTCTATCTCTCCGACAGGAATTATGTAGATTCCGATTGCTTCTAATGCATCCCTAAGAGAATTATAGTCCCCTTGTGCATCCCCGTTTGGAATACCAGATGTGCCATATTTTTTAACTTTATTCCAAGGTTTACCTTGTTTCATTGCTTCAATTACATCACTCTTAGGGAGAGCATCTTCGTCGGCTCCATTAAAAATTTGAGTTATATCAACTTTAATCTCTGAATTTGATTTCGGCCTAATTCCATCTCTAACAGCGGAATCAACACGGTTCCAGAGTGGCTGAATATCGTCCCAACTCCCACCAAATGCCTCGACTGTAGCTTTTACTAATGCTTGCTCAGATAAAAAGTCGATATCAAAAACAGCTTTTATTGGAACACCTATATTGCGCAGAACACTAGCAACCTTTGGGATTCCATGTTTTCCACCTGTAGGTACATAGGCGGTATCTTGCCATGAGTCATCAGTATCGCTAGCCAAATGGTCTGCTATGGAGTTAATTAACCTGCAATCACTATCATCTTCACAGATTATTGTTTCCTCATGGAAAATACCCTCTAAAGCATTTGAATATCTTAGTTCAGGCTTTTCCCATAAATCTTTTATTACATCTGAAGTTGCTTCTGAAACAATATTAATGTCTCCCTCTCTGCGAATTCTGAGAATTCTGATATTTCCTCGGGTGCCTTCAAGGAAACCACGTAAAATATCACTACTATGAGTTGAAATAACTAATTGCCCTTCAACTCTCGAAGATAATGTCTCACCAAGTCGACGCATTTGAGGAGGATGTAAGAATGCCTCCGGCTCATCAATTAAAATGACATCCAAATCATTAACTAAAGTTTCAAAAAGTATTCCAGCATAGCTTTTCATACCATCACCCTGCATATCTAACAGTGGATTACGTCTTACAGCGTGTACATATGCATCCCCTACTCTATCGGTAAAAGCTTCTATATCTGATAAATTTCCTACATGGATAGGCATCTTATTGCCTCCACGAAAATCAAACATTAAATCCTTACCAAAAGCTTCACGAAATAAATTGCTAATATTATTCATCAAGGCTTCATCATCATAGAGAATATGTTGTGGTAGTGATTTTTGCTCCCCAGGTGCAATACTGTTTTGTTTAGCGCATATATTAAGCCTGTTATTAGCATCAATGTTCTTTAAAAAACCAGGACTTAAATTATTAATGAGATACTCATGATCCCAAAATTGAATATGATTTTCATGAATTTGCCAACTTTTATAACAGTATTGAGGATTTACATAATCAGAATTTTCAATTAAAAAATCTTTAAGGTTATCTGCAGTGCCTTCTTTTAAAAGTCTTAAGCCATTAATAACAATAGTTCGATCAGTTTTACCATCGTTACATATACTAACAATTTCTCTTAATGACTGTGATTTCCCACTATTATTAGGACCTACAAGTATAATTTTTTCGTTCTTATGGAACTGAAAACATTGCCCACTAGAAAATGTCAATTCGGATATTGATACAGTTGGTTTAGAGGTCAATTCTGATGCTCCATTATCGGTTAAGAAAGTTGTCTATCAGTTATATAGACAGATCCTGTCTATACCTTTATAAATTCTAAGTAACCTTAACAAATTATTTTTTTTACTACGACTAAAATGTAATGAAAATAAGTACTTGATTAGTATTTAGGCAGGTTTGTTCCAGTTTTTTATTGATGCTCAATTAAAGCAAGGACAGAAGGAAACTATTTTTATAGGTCTTATTCTTATCATACACACTCTATATTAGACTTTACTTAACGACCGCTTCTGCTGAACAACGGACATAAAGATAGTTCTTAATAATGACAACTTTGGGTCGTAATTAGCCTACTATAATTATATTGCGAATATCTGCTTTTAGCTAACTTTAAACTATGTACAAAATGTCAGTTCATATCAAAGCTCGGGTCATCATTTTGTAAGTTCAAGTCTGAGCTACTACATATAAATCATTTCGTCTTTTTTACAGAACTATTAACTTGTAGCTGGCTCATCATCTGTGTTTGATTTGTCTTCCGTGTCAGCAGAAATATCCATATCGGGTATCTCGCTAGCCTCGGCATCATCCTCTGCTTCAGTAAATTCTTTCTTTTGTGCCAGTGTTTGGCGTAGCTGATACATTTCATTTTTTACGCGTTTTTCACCTTCCTTTGCACCACCTTCATACATGTTTGCAAATTCAGTGGTCATGCGCTCCATCGAATCCATTGCAGCATCGAAATCTATTTGAAGCTGTGAATTTTTCTCTTTTAACTCTTTCTTTTCTTCTCTTAAGTTCTTGATTTGTTTCTTAAGATCATGTGATGCTGTATCATCTTTATCAGTACTATCATTTGAATCTGATTGTTGTTCAAAAACATTGAGCGAACAATCTGCAAGAGATTTCATTTCTTTTTCTAGTTCTGGTAATGAATCAGGGTTATACCCCATATATAATTGGGCAATATGTAAATATACTTTTTTTTCAGATTCAATTAAGGCATCAACCAGTTTATTTCTGGTCGCTTCATCCAGTTCAGTTGTTTGACTAAAACGTTCTTTTAATGCTTTGTCACGTTCAGCTTCATAACTTTTAACTGTTCCTAAAAAACTCTGGGTTAATTTTTTTTTCTTTCTCCGGCCGCGGAAATTTATAATAAAAACAATAATTAAAATAACTGCCAATAACGCTGCAATTTCTGACACAACAATCAGTGAAGTAAATGAACCTGTATTGACTTCACTCATAAATCCATTTCTTCCTGTTCCTGAGTTATTTTTGCCTTACGTTTACGCCAAAGAAGATAGCCGACAGCGGCAAGAATAAGGAGGACAATATTTGCATACACAATAATCATGGTTGTTGATAACCAGTTAAACCCTTGTTCATTTTTATCTTTTTCAGTCTTGGCTGATTTTTCATGTTTCTTCTGCTTTGTTTCTTCTTCTGGAGCGGCTGTAGCATGTTCACTAGGCTCTATTACTGGCATCGGTGGTGGCACATCAATTGCAGCCTGATGATCCTGTGATTCACTTTTAACGGCCGGCGGAGCAACCGGAGCATGTGCGACTTGTGTATCCAATGATAAATGTTGCTCCCCACCATGACCTACTTGTAATATTTTATCAAAGTCAACATGGAAAGGTTTATCATTCACTCGTGTTCCAACCAGAGTAACGGTTATTCGTTGACCCGTAAATTTTTTGTCCAGTACTGCATACCATTTATCATCATCATCCTGCTCTAAGGTTTTTTTATTACCGTCTGGTAATGTCACCTGAATTGAAACCGTATGCGGAACCAGTAATTCCATTCGAGGAGCAACTTTCAGTTTAAAATTACCATCAGCCTGTTGTTGAATATTCAAGTCAGCCGGTGTCGCATGAATTTTTATAATATGTCGAACTTCGCGTTCAAAAGCGGGCGACTTTGCTTGTATTGTTAACGATACATCACCACTAGTTTGGTCGGTATTAAAAGCCACGCTATACACGCCATCGTTTGCTAACCTATCCGCACCACGACCATCATCTAACATCACGGTCTGGCTTTGTGCGGTATTAGTCACATCATGATTGGCCGATTTTTTATGCTCGGCTGATGTTGGTTCCGTCATGGCCTGTTTATAAATATTAAAATTAACTAATTTTAATAGTCTTTCCTGAGTAACGGTTTTACCTTCTTGAACAAGTTTAGTGGTTAAAGTTAAGCTATCGCCATACATAATATTATTCGGGAAGTTATCCGTTACCAATTTCAAATTAGTCACCACCATCACTCTGTTGTCGGGATCAATAGCAGCTTTAATTAGCCATTGACCCACTTGTGGATTTTTACTCGAAATAAGATCGTAACCAGTGTCGTGATACCACTTCACTCCAGCCGGATGTTTTTTATAACTCCATGTTTTTTTGTCTGGGGTAATTAACTTAGTTTTTGATTCTCCTGGCTTGCGGAAAACCAGAATAGTCATATCTTTAATCGACTTATCAATAGAGAAACGGTTTTTCTCCAAAGGTACCGTATCCACATTGGTTGATTTTTCAAAGATATGTAAGAACACACGTTGCAAATCTTCGGCATTGTCAGCCGCTTCGTACCAACCGTCTGTCATCCCGGCCATGGCTGCCAGTAATTTTTTATCGGCATTCGCCGACAATGCAATCGTATGGATAGTCACACCGGCTTTTTTTAATTTGGGTACGATACTATTTAAGATGCGTTTACGCGAGGCTTCATTGTCCTTGGGATTTTTGGAAATGTCGACCATCCCATCTGTTAATAATATTAAATGTCGTCGCTCTTTACGATTGGGTTTTTCCCATCCTTGTGTAGTTCGCTTTAGTGCTTCTTCAATATTAGTGAACAAGCCACGAGAATGTATTTTCTTAGATTCGAGCATTGCCAGAGCCTTCCATGCGGACGTTACTTTGCCATGCTTGACCTGCATATTGACATACTTACCAAACGTCCAGATACCAGACTTTGCGTTTGCCGGCATTAAACCAACCAACATACGCACTGCCGGAGCGCGGAGGTTTTTAGGATCATTCTTTTTCATACTGCCGGATATGTCGATAATGACACGCACATCACTGACAGGCTCGCTACGTGCAAATGCAGAATTTGCGACAATCGTCGCCAGAATAAGAAAAAGACTATGCGAGAAACACCGCATAGCCCATTTTTGAGAAAATGTGCTTTTTAAATTCAACCGCTTAAATCCCTAACCTTTTTTATAAGGATAGGACAAAGGCATTAAAAAGCAAACAGTTAGGGGAAATAGTTAAAGTAAAGTTTGTTTAATTATAAACCATACTTAAACGCTGTTTTAACCGCCAAAAACAACCGATAAAATGCTAAAAATACTAAAAGCAATCAATGCAATGATAAAAGTAAGCGGGAAATTCTGAAAAGTGAACCATTCTTTCATGATCTGTCCTCAATCAAGGTTATATATTAGTTAATTCTAATGTTATTGGCGTGCAGATTCAACAATATTGAGTAAAAACCACACTTAATATTGTAGCCAAATATGGGCTAATCACACTTATTTACAGATGATTCTTTGTGATCTTTTGGTTTTTTAGCTGAATATTTAGGAATAAGCGGATCATCATCATCCATTAAAATACGGTATGCGGGGCCTTGCATATCTTCAAATTGACCCGATTTTACCGCCCAAACAAAAGCACCGATTGCGATACCCAGAATAACGATACCCAGTGGAATCAGTAAATATAAAATTTCCATAGCGTTATCTTACCGCATATTCATTAGCTCGTATTGTCTTGAACCTGTATTTTCATTAAGCGTAACGCATTGAGTACCACAAAAAGCGAACTGGCCGACATCCCAATCGCAGCTAACCACGGCGCAACATAGCCTAAGGCTGCCAGAGGCAAGGCCGTTAGGTTATACAATACCGCCCAAGCTAGATTTTGTTTAACGATACCCATCGTTTTTCGTGCATGAATAATACTCTGAGGTAAATGATTTAGATTTTCACTGAGTAGAACCATATCGCTACTGGCCTGTGCCAATTCTGTCCCACTGCCCATGGCTATCGAAACCTGCGCCGCAGCCAAAACCGGTGCATCATTAACACCATCTCCTACCATGGCAACAATATGCCCTTGCTGTTGCAAGTTTTTAATCACATTTAACTTATCGTCCGGACTTTGTTCGGCATAACATGTTTTAATATTTAACGCCGTTGCTGTATTATCCACAACCTTCTTCTGATCGCCGCTTAACAATAAAGTTTTAACATTTAACAGACTTAAATCTGCGACCATTGCCGAGGCATTATCTCGTAATTTATCTTCTAACGTAAATACCGCTAGCCACTGTGTTTCACTGGCAAGATATACTTGTGAATTTACTTTATTACCTGACAAGTTTGATTGCTTACCAAGCATTGTATCTTTAAGGTTCATGGATGTCAGTTTAGCAACCCAAGCTTGTTTACCGATGCGATAACGTGTGTTATTCACCATCGCCTCAACACCTAACCCTACTTCCGCCATTACCTGAGAGCAGCTGAGTTGCTCAAAAGATAAATGTTGAAATGCTTTGGCAACTGGATGTTCAGAAGCCTGCTCTAAACTAAAGGCCAGTTGTTGACATTCACTGGCTGACAAAGAACCCAGTTCTTTCGTTTGTTGTAAGGCGAGTTGCCCTTGAGTTAAGGTGCCGGTTTTATCAAATACAAAAGTATCTACTTTAGCTAAACTTTCTAGTGCATGGGCATGCGTTATCAACACACCTAAACGTGTTAATGCGCCAGTTGCTGCGGTCATCGCAGCCGGTGTTGCTAATGACAATGCGCAAGGACAGGTAACGACTAACATCGACAGAACAATCCAGAATGCACGGCTACTGTCTATTTGCCACCAGAAAAAACCCACTGCCAAAGCAAGTATTAAAATTACCGCCACAAAAACACTCGCAGCCTTATCGGCAATACGTGCGATATGTGGTTTTTCAGTTTGCGCACGATCAAGCAGCCGTTGAATACCGGCTAAAACGCTGTCCTCACCTGTGTGCGTCACTTGAACAATAATAGGCGACTCAATATTAACCGTTCCGCCAATCACTTTATCATTCATCACTCGGCGTAAAGGAAAAGATTCTCCTGTTACCAGAGATTCATCAATGCTACTTTGCCCATCGATAATAATGGCATCAGCAGGAATGGTTTCACCGGGTTTGACTTGAAGGTGATCACCGGCTACCAATTCATTTACAAGTACTTGTTCAACTTTATCTTTAATAACGCGTGAAGCCATCACGGGTAATAATTTTATCAGCGCGTCCGCCACTTCACCTGAACGCTGTCTGGCGCGTAATTCAACAAAACGCCCGACCAATAAAAAAAATGTAAACATGGTAACCGAATCAAAATAAACCTGACCGGAATTGCTTGCTGTTGCCCAAACACTGGCAATATAAGCACCACTAATGGCTAAAGCAATGGGAACATCCATACCTAATTGTTTACGTTTTAAATCAGACCATGCACCTTTAAAAAAAGTTTGTGCAGAATAAAGTACCACAGGTGTTGCAATAAAGGCACTTACCCAACGGAAAAATAATTTCATATTTGAGTCAATACCACTGTAGTCACCGGCATACAGTGCAATAGCCAACATCATCACCTGCATTGCACCTAAACCGGCAACCGCCAAACGAATTAATGCACGTTGTCGTTCTTTTTTATGGATTTCTTCATGTCGGCTGGGATCGAATGGGTGGGCGCGATAGCCAATATCCGATATTGCTTTTAAAATATCGCTTAACTGTATAAGCGAATCATCCCAACTAATACGTGCCCGCTGAGTTGAATAATTAATTGAAAAAGATTTAACCCCGGTTAAGTGACTAACATGTTTTTCATTCAACCAGACACAGGCAGCACAAACAATACCTTCGAGTATAAGGGATGCCGATTTAATTTCAGGATGCGAAGCGGAGGAATGAACAAATTGTTTTTGCAACTTGTTATTATTGTACAATTCAAGTTGTGCCAACTCGTCAGGTACTAAATTATCCGCTTTTAGTGATGGTTCTGTTCTGTATTTATAGTAATCATCCAAACCATTATCAACAATAGCTTGTGCAACAGCAGTACAGCCGGGGCAACACATATCACGCTTCTCGCCATAAATTTCAACTTGGTAAGATTGTGTTGTTGGGCACTCTAGGCCACAGTGAAAACAAGTTCTTTTCTTGTTTGTCATTGTTATTTGCCTTTATCTTAGAACGAAAATATCAATAAGGTTTAGACTTATTCGGATATATCCGTTTTTGCATCCAGATCGTAACCACCTTGGGGGCTCTCAACTTTTAACTTTAACTCCCAGCGTCCCGGATATTTTAAAGTAATGGTGCCACGATAAATGCCCGCCTCAAATTCTTTTAAAACAATCTTTTGGTCCTGCTTACTGGTATTACCGCGCTGAAAACTGCCATGAACCGTCGCCTTCGTCACCGCCTGCTGTTTAGCATTTCGCAAAGAAAGCTGGAATGTTGCCGGTTTTTTTGCGGCAGGAGTTGCTAACCAGCCATATTTAACTTCCCATCCACGTTGCCGTTGTTCCTCAAGACGTTTTTGATGCGCGTTATATTGGTCTTCCCTCTCATGAAAATTATGCGCAATAATACCGGGGAAATATGAAGTTACTTTAGCTCCATTTTTTGGTGCAGGGATAAAAAGTCCGCGTAGCAACGAATCACTTCCTTGCTGAGCAATGGTAATAAAAATACTATCTATACTAATAACCACCACAAAAAATCCAACAATAATCAATGGAGCCCAATGCCATTTTTTTTGTACGTTAAGACCTGCCGCTATTTGCTGTTTTTGAAGTATCGCCTGACTATGTAAAATTGTGAGTAAATAAAGTGTCACTCCATAAATTGCAAATTGAATTGCAAAAATATCAATACCTGGCCAGTCGTTGAGTAATAAGGGAACATAGATACTGCTAAGCGCTATAAGAGTAATAAAGAACGATGGGGCACTTTTAATATTACTAAAGAATCGCAACGTACTATGTACAACAGTAATAAAAATAACACCGCTAGCCAGAGTTACGAGTAAGTTATTCATAGTATTGCTATTGCCTCTATTGAAAGTGATTGATGATTTTTATGAATCTTCTTTTTCTATATATTTTGGAGGCGTAAAAAAATTACTTTCATGTAACCAAAATTTACTTTTTTTATTCAAATTAGTTATTAAAAATTCAAAACTTTTATTTTCTTCCTTTATATCATCAGGTGGCATTTTAACGGTGACATGTAAAATAGTACTACCCGCTGGTGGGATCTGTATATTTTTAAAATTCCCAAAATTAAGAACGGCACCCTTTAGTCCACGTAAGGCAATTGAAAAAGACATAGGTTCATCTGTTTTATTGTTTATTTTTATATCATAGCGATTCTGAATATTGCCATTGGATAAAACAACAAATAAAGGTTGCCGCACCTGACGTACACTGATATCAATTACCGAACGTGTATTCAAACCCCAGAAGAAAGCTATCGCAACTACAACGAGCACCAACCCATAAACAATGGTTTTGGGTTTAGCAAGATGTGTTTTACCACCTTGCGCTTCTCTTTCCGATGAATAACGAATTAAACCTTTAGGGTAACCGACAGAAGTCATGATTGTATTGCAAGCATCAATACAAAGCGCACAAGTTGTACATTGATATTGCAAACCATTACGAATATCAATACCTGTTGGGCAAACTTGAACACAGTAACCACAATCAACGCAATCGCCGTAACCTTGCTGCTCTCTACTATCCCGCTTGATTAATTCTTTGGTGGGTTTATGGCGACCATTTTCACCTTCACCACGGATAGAGTCATAGGCAACAATAATGGTATCTGAATCAAACATGGCACTTTGAAAACGTGCATAAGGACACATATAGGTACAAACTTGCTCTCTTGCAATACCGGCCATCACATAGGTTGTTAAGGTTAAAAATAAGATGGTAATACCTGCAGCAAGCGGTGCCTTAAAGGTAAAGATCTCGACAATAAGATCAGGCGCATTCCCCCAGTACAAGGTAAAAGCAAGCCCGGTCAGGAATGCGACGCTTAACCATAGAAAATGGGTCAAGCCTATTTTAAATATTTTATTAGTCGTCCATTTTGATTTTGCTAACTTGATTCTCGCTGGACGTTCACCTTGAACCCAATGTTCGATGTGTACAAACACATCCGTCCATAAGGTCTGGAAGCAAAAATAACCACAAAAAACACGCCCGGCAATACCTGTTACAAAAAATAGGAGTAGTGCGGCAAAAGCAAAGAACAAGGCAACCCAGAATATATCTTGAGCAAACAGTGTTAAATTAAATATATCCAGACGATGAGCATCAATATTAAAAATAATTGCTTGAGATGGGCCATTTTCCCGATGCCAGCGTAACCATGGCAACAGGAAGTAAGCACTATAGGCAAGGATAACAATGGCAGATTTTATTTTTCGATAAAGTCCTTTTACAGAGCGCGGATAAATAGAAACACGTTGTTGCTGTTTCAAATTAGATGTGGGTGTTTCGCTCATATGACTTATTTGTTAGCAATAAAGAAGCGTAAAAATGAGTATTTCATCTTTACGCTCCAAATATATTTTCCTTCTGGTTTTTGAAGAACCTAAGCGTTTATTTACCACCACCTAATTGATGCACGTAAAACGCTAAAATCTTAATTTGTGTTTTTGTTAATCGCTTCTTCCACACAGGCATTGTACGATGAACCCCATGTTCAATCACCGCTTTAACAGCATCTACTTTGCCCTGTAGCGTTTCTGCTGCGGGTACATTGGCAATAGTCCAAATACTGTCCGTTAAATTGGCAGACCCCATCGACAACATGCCCGTACCTGCTTTGGTATGGCAGTAATAACAACCGCCACTTTGGCCATTAAATATTTTTTTACCGAGTGCAGTTTTAGTAGCATCTGTTTTATGCCCGGATAAACTTAAAACATAGTTAGCCACATTACTAATTTGAGTTTTATTTAATGCGCTATTAAAAGAAGGCATATAGCCTTTTCGCCCATTGGTAATGGATGTTTGAATTTGTTTAAAACTACCACCCCATAACCAGGAATCATCCGCGAGATTCGGGTAAGAGCCGATCACGCCAGCTCCACCCGTTTGGTGACAAGCCGCACAGTTATCTGCAAATAATACTTTTGCCATTGAATATGCAAAATTACTTTTTGTTTCATCTTGTGATATTTCTTCAATACTGGATGAGGCTAGCTGGTTTAGATATTTTTGTTGAGCGACCTCGGCTTCGCGCATATTTTTTTCAAATAATGAACGTGTATTCCAATGCGTATCTACTTTTTTGCCCGAAGCGGTGGTGTATTTAATATTATTCATCACACCCTTGGTGTAGTCCCTACCAATCGGCCAAGCTGGATAAAGAATCCAGTACACAACGGCAAAGACTATCGAGGCATAAAAACCCCATACCCACCAGTTGGGTAATGGATTGTTAAATTCCTGAATGTCACCGTCCCACGCATGACCGGTGGTTTGAACCGCTGATTTTTTGGTTTGTGGTTTATTACTATCTTCTACCATAATCTCTTACTCTCTAATCTTCTTCTTCGAATGGAATATTTTTGTATGATTCCAAACGATGATTGCGTTTTTTGTTGGTATAAATGTAAATAATGATACCGATAAAGGTTACACAGTAAAGCACTAATGCAAAGGGCTTGGTGTTTTCTAAATGCGTAAACCAGTTAAATAATTCAGTTAACATAATTGTCTCTGCTACGTTCCTTATTAAAATAAAAAAGTTTAACGAAACGTTGAAAAATAACCATCTTTAAACTTGCTAAAATCAACCATCGTACCCAAAACTTGTAAATATGCCACTAAAGCATCCATTTCGCTTACATTGGTTTTATCACCATCGTAATTATTGGTTAATGCCTGATTTATCAAGTTTGATTCGGCATGGTTAATGTCGAGTAATTTAGCAACATCTTTACCAAAACGTTTCACATTATCGTTATATTCTTGTTCCGTTAGTGAATAAGGAACACCCACCATTTTTAATGCTTTTAAACGTTCTTCAATTTCTTTATATTGAAGCTTGTTTTTTTCCAGCCAAGGATAGTTTGGCATAATGGATTCAGGCACAACCGAACGGGGTGCGGTTAAATGCTGCACATGCCATTGGTTGGAATATTTTTTACCCACACGCGCAAGATCTGGTCCGGTTCGTTTACTGCCCCATTGGAACGGATGGTCATATTGGGATTCAGCCGCCAGAGAATAATGTCCATAACGCAAGGCTTCATCGCGGAAAGGGCGAATCATTTGTGAATGACAAAGGTAACAGCCTTCGCGCATATAAATATCACGACCGCGTAGCTCTAACGGTGTATAAGGTCGAATGGTTTCAATACCGTCAACCTTGACCTCTTCAACCGTACTCTTGATAAAGTATAAGGGTATCACTTCAACCAAACCACCAATACTGATTACAATAAAGATTAAAGCAACCAGCCAGCCAACATTTGTTTCTATCGTTTCATGTTTCATTATCTATAGGCTCCTAAACCATGACTATGCTGTTGCCATTTTGGTGGCAATTTTTGCTTCAAATTCTGCTTTTTCATTTTTAGCTTTGCGTATAGTCATGAAAACGTTATAGCCCATAACTACAATACCAGACAAAAAGAACAAGCCACCCAGAGCGCGCATAATATAAGGAAGATGCAGGAACTTGACTGTTTCAATAAAGGTGTAGGCTAAATTGCCGTAATCATCAAATGCACGCCACATCCATCCCTGGCCGATGCCAGCAACCCACAATGCGGTGATATATAAAATAATACCAACAACAGCTAGATAAAAATGCGCATTAATTAAACGAACGCTGTAAATTTTTGTTTCCCACAGACGCGGAATTAAATGGTAGAACGAGCCAAACGTCACCATAGAAACCCAACCAAGCGTACCTGAGTGGACATGTCCAATCGTCCAGTCAGTGTAATGCGATAACGCATTCACACTTTTCAGAGACAGCAATGGCCCTTCAAACGTCGACATACCGTAGAACGCCAGCGCAACAATCAGGAAGCGTACAATAGGATCCGAGCGTAATTTATCCCATGCACCGGATAAAGTCATAATACCGTTGATCATGCCACCCCAGGATGGCAATAATAATAAAATTGAGAATGTAGCAGCCAGTGTTGAAGTCCAGTCAGGCAAGGCTGTCCAGTGTAAGTGATGCGCACCGACCCACATATATAAAAAGATAAGTGCCCAAAAGTGAATGATCGACAGACGGTAAGAATAAACCGGGCGACCCGCTTGCTTCGGCACAAAATAATACATCATACCAAGGAAGGCCGCCGTCAGGAAAAAGCCCACGGCATTATGTCCGTACCACCATTGCGTCATTGCGTCCTGTACACCGGACTCTAAACTATACGAACTCAAGCTGAATAAACTGACCGGCATCGCCAAGTTGTTAAAGATATGTAAAATGGCGGTGGCCAAAATAAAGGCGATAAAAAACCAGTTAGCAACATAAATATGTGGTTGAGAACGTCGACGTAGCGTTTGAACATAAATAATGAGATAGGCGACCCAAGTCACTGCAATTAAAATATCAATCGGCCAAACCATTTCGGCATATTCACGTGCCTGTGTATAGCCCAACATATAGGAGATAGCCGCGGAGGCCACTGCAATTTGCCAGCCCCAGAAGGTGTAGATTGGCATCAACTCACCCCAAAGACGAACCTGACAGGTACGCTGCACAATATAATATGATGTTGCGAATAACGCGCTACCACCAAAACCGAATATCACCAACGTTGTGTGGACCGGGCGTAAACGTCCAAAAGTAATGTAGGGGATATCAAAATTCAGAAAAGGCCACGCAAGTTCAGAGGCAATATACAGGCCAACGGACATACCAATGACACCCCAAACGAGTGCCATAATGGTGAATTTTTTTACGATATCATAGTTATATGATTGTGGAGATGTTTGCGATGTTGCAGCCATAAACGCGCCTCTAACAGTAAACCTTTAATGTGCATGGCTTAGCGGCAGAGAAGAGAGAAGTTTTAATTTCAACTTAGCCCTTACCTGCTAGTAATACACAGCACGGAGATTGGATAATTAAGAATATTGTAATATTGTAATATTTTTGCGATTATTCGGCAAGTATTGTATGAATATGTGGCATAAACAATACCACCACAATCTGCGAATAACCACTACACTCTAATTATATAATTACCATAATCATTTGGAAATTATTGTTATTAATCCCTAACACACAAAAATGAATGCGAAGAAAACTAAAACATACCTTATATATAGTCATAATTTCCAGCTTGTCACTATTATTTTTAAACAGTTGTAGCCAAAACACTGCTGAACAGGCATTAAAACTGTCATTAGCCGACTTTGTTCGCTCCATTGAAAGCAAACAACACCTCGCCGTCACACAAAAATTCACCCGCCATTTTATCGGTAATAAACGATTTAATCAGAATGCAATGTCTGCTCTTATTTTTCGTTATTATTTGCGCCACAAAACCATCAAAATTTATACCGTGGTGCATTCTATTACGATGAGCAAGAATAAAAATGAGGCTCAAATGCAGTTTCATGCACTACTCACCAGTACAAAAAATACATTACCTGAGCATATGCGCGCCTTTAAAATTAGCGCACATTGGGTAAATATTAATGGTCAATGGAAAATAAATAAAGCCAATTGGATAGAAGTTCGAGCCCAATCAATTTACCCGAAAATAAGCTTTGACTGAGCCCAGCAGGTTGCCAACATATAAAGCTAGCCATACCTTCAAATTAGAGTCGATTAACTCGTTTGCCCTTACCTTGAGAAACAAGTTTCAATGTGTTTTTGCAGTTTAAATGAATACTGCCACGCGACAGTTTAATACAGCGTTTATGTTCAAAGTCTTTCAGAATTCGACTTACCATTTCACGAGTAGTCCCTAATTCATGCCCTAGCTCGCTGTGAGTAATGGCAATAGGCCGACCACAGTTACGCTCAAATTTGGCCTGTAGCCAACATGCAATTCGTAAATCCAACCGATCAAAAGCAAGTCCTGATACCAAATTCACCATATTGGCCAGTCGTTCAGTCAAGCTACGTAAAACGTAATTCCGGAAACCGTCTGATTTTGACATGGTATTATGGAATTCCGTACGGCTAATAACCAAGCCACGCACGCTAGTCTCCGCTTGAGCCATAATAGGATAAGGCATACCATTGACTAAATTATTTAAGTTATGAATACACAGTTCGCCGGGTTCGACGCGATACAAGGTCATTTCACGCCCCTCATCCGAATCTTTAAAAACACGAACCGTGCCTTCAACCACTAGCATTAAATGCTTACATTCCATATTTTCACTGAACATGACGGTATTGGCATCGAATGTGTGAAGTTTTGCCGTTTCAAGCATCGCCCAACAATGTGCATCCGCCTGTTCAAGTAAATCAGGATAATCGGCTAATAAATCGTGTAATTTATCGCTCGGTGCAGAATGAAGGTTCGCCACAGGCGTTGCAAGTATTGACATTAGAGGTACTCGTCCTAAAATTTGTTCATTATTTAAGCATCTTTAAAAATGACGCCAAGCGTCTTTTCTAATACAGCAGGGTGCAATATAGCATTTTCCTCGCTCCAAGGCTCAAACTCTGTAACTTTAAGTACACTTCGTTGTGTATTGATATTAAAACTTAATATATTCCAAAATATAGCAGTAAATACTCATAAAAAAAGGGTAACTTAAACCAAGTTACCCCCTTTTCAACAATATTTTATTAACGGCTATACTATATATATAGGCAAATATCCGAATCACCCGCAAATTCAAAGAATTTCGCTGCACCGGCGTACTCAATACAATCAATCAATTCTGAAGGCTGAAAGTCAAATAAATCGACCGTCATTTGGCAGGCCGTAATTTTTACCTCGGCTTCAATACATAACTCACGAAGTTCTTCCAAGCTAGCCACACCTTTGCTTTTCATTTTGGACTTCATCATCATAGTCATAATGCTTTGCATACCCGGAATAGCCGTACCAATCACAGGGAACCATTTGTCCATTCCCATTGGCATGGGCATACCCGGATTACCTAATGGACTCACCTGCAATTTCATGTTTTTCTTTAAAAGCTGCAAGCCATAAAATGTAAAAAATATCTCAACATCATAACCTAACGCTGCCGCTGTTGATGCCAAAATAAAAGGAGGATAACCCCAGTCTAATGTACCTTTTGTTGCGATAATCGCTAATTTTTTATTGCTCATTTTAAAATCCCAAATTGTGTAGTCTCTATGGGCTAAAGTGTAACGAGCAATGTCCGGCTTTTCTGTACGTATTCGCACTTAAGGGGAAATTAATTCAGGCCATAGCCATTTTTAGCTGAAATGTATCCATTGGCACAGACCATGATGGTGTTATTTGACTAGGATAATTGGGATACAAAAACTAATTATATAGAGAGTCATTATGAAACAGACAAGAACCCGATATTCATTCGTTGCGCTATTTATTACCCCGTTATTTCTTACCCTTGGCGTACTCCTTTATTCTAGCGTTTACTCCGGCTCCGTATTAAGTGCCGAACGCCATTACAAACCTTTTATATTAGCTCAGGTGTTGCAAACAACCGATATAGACAAAGTAACTGCGGATGTTAAAGCCAAGCTCCAAAAGAGCGGTTTCCAGATTGTGGGTGAATATGCGCCATATAAAAATGCCCATATCGTTATTGTTACTAACTCCACTTTACGTAAAGACGCCTCACAATCAGAAAATGGGGTTTACGGCGCCGCTGAGCGAGTCAGCATTACCGTAGAAGGCAAGGAAATACAAGTTGCCTTTACTAACCCAACCTATATGGCGAATGCTTACCGTTTTAAAAGCGATCTTACGGATATTACCCAAAGTCTTAAAGACAGCCTTGGCTTTGTAAAAGAGTTTGGTTCCGATAAAGGCTTAACTAAAGAAGAACTTCGTGACTACCAATATAAATGGTTAATGCCCTATTTTACTGACCGACTCGAATTAGCAGAGTATTCAGACCAAAAAGAAGCACTTGCAGCGGTGGAAAAAGCACTCACAAATAATAAAGGTGGGGTGAGCAAAATTTACCAGATCGATTTAAATGGTAAAGATGCAACAGTTATCGGTGTCAGCATGAAAGGCAACCCTAGCAGCGAGTGTAGCGGTGATAAGTACATTATGAATCAAATAGACTTCAAAAAACTGAAATCATCAGGCCACCTCCCATATGAAATGATTATTGAAGATGGCAACGTTTACGCTTTATTTGCCGAGTTTCGTATTGCAATCGACTTCCCTGACTTATCCATGATGGGATCAAACAGCTTTATGTCCATTATGTGCGCGCCCGATGCAATTAAAGAAGCTTTAACATTGGCTGCCGGTGGAAAATTAGACGACTAAACAAATACGTCAAAACAAACAAGGATGGACAATTATGCTTAATAGTTGTTCATCCCTTTATTCTTTAAATATATCAAACATTTAATGTATGACAGGGACGCCTGAATATTTCAATATTCGTTAGAGCAGGTATACATACATTAAAGTAAAATAGGGTCCACTATGATTTTTAAAATATCAAAATCACCATTGGTTACATTGGTTACATTTCTGGTTTTTCTCAGCTCAATTATTTATTCAAATATGGCATTGAGTGAAGAGGCATATTATAAACCCTTTATTCTTGCCAAAATTGTTAACTCAACGGACACATCCGCCATCACAGCAAAAGTGGAGCAGGCCCTCAGGAAGGGACGGTTTGATATTGTCGGTAAATATTCACCCTACCCAAACACTAATATTATTATTGTTTCCAATGCTAAATTACGCCACTACGCATCCCTTTCAGAAAATGGAATTTATGCAGCCATTCAACGTATCAGCATTACAACTGTTGATAATACAACCCAAATCTCTTTTACAAACCCCACCTATATGGCCTATGCCTACCGTTTAAAAGTGAGTCTGGCTGATATTACGCGAAGCCTTAAAAACATCCTAGGGTTTACAAAACAATTTGGTTCAAAAACCGGTGCAACAAAAAGAGCCTTACTTCGATATCAGTATCGGTGGATGATGATGCCTAACTTTACAGATCGACTTGAACTAGCCGAATACTCAGACCAGAAAACTGCAATTAATAAAGTGCTTTATGCTTTAAATCATAACAAAGCTAGCGCTTCTAAAGTTTATCAAGTTAATTTAAAAGGGAAGAATGAAACAATTATAGGTGTTCAGTTGAAAGAAAATGCCGAAAACAAGTGCAGTAGTGATCAATTTATTATGCAAAAAATTGATTTCAAAAAATTAAAATCATCGGGACATCTTCCCTATGAAATAATTATCCAAAATGGTAATGTTTTCGCATTGTTTGCCGAATTTCGCATCGCAATGAACTTCCCTGACTTATCCATGATGGGCAAAAATAGTTTTATGTCTATTATGTGTACCCCTGATGCTATCATCGAAGCTTTAACACTTGCAGCAGGGGGTGAAGTGGATGACTGGTAAACCGACCAACTGATAGAAATACCCGACAAAGAGGCAATTATATTAACAATAATTACCTCTTTGTTTTTTACTCCTCAAAAAAACAACGCTACAAAAAATATTTCTACACTAGAAACTAAATTTAGTTTCCACTGTCCTAATTTTCACAAGGACTTTAAACCTAATTTAATCCTTCAGGCTTTATGTCAGCTCAATAGTAAAACTTACAGTAAAGCCCACTTGAATTTTTCCGGCAAGACCATATGTATTTATATGGGCTGCCATACCAAAAACAATCAGACCGATGGAGATATATAGTGCCTCAGCAATCCATTCAAAAACTCAAAAATTATATTAATACACACATCATTGGACAGCACCGTTTAGTTGATCGCCTTCTTATTGCGTTACTTGCAGACGGTCACTTATTAGTCGAAGGTGCCCCAGGCTTAGCAAAAACCCGAGCCATTAGAGTACTCAGTGAAGGCATTGAAGGTAATTTCCAGCGTGTTCAATTTACGCCTGACCTATTACCCGCCGATCTCACCGGAACAGAAATTTATCGCCCACAAAATGGTTCATTCCATTTTCAACAAGGCCCGCTGTTCCATAACATGGTACTTGCTGACGAAATTAATCGCGCACCAGCAAAGGTACAATCGGCACTGTTAGAAGCCATGGCAGAAAGACAGATTACAGTGGGTTCAACGACTTACCCCTTGCCTGAATTATTCTTAGTGATGGCTACTCAGAACCCCATCGAACAAGAAGGTACTTATCCACTACCAGAAGCCCAACTGGATCGTTTTTTATTACATGTATTTGTAGATTACCCTGACACCGCATCTGAAAAGGCCATTTTAAAACTAAACCGTGACGAAGCTATTAAACAATCAGGGGCAACTGTCAAAAAAGTTATTCCAATGAGTCAACAAAATCTATTTCAGGCACGTCAGCAAGTTCTCAATATTCACATGGCTGAAAATTTACAGGATTATTTATTACAAATTGTAATAACAAGTCGAAAACCCGGCGCCTACGGAGATGACCTTGCCAGCTGGATACAATATGGCGCAAGCCCACGTGCCAGTATTGCTCTGGATCGTTGTGCACGAGCCCATGCCTGGCTCGCTGGACGTGATTTTGTTACACCTGAGGATATTCAGGAAATGGCACATGATGTATTACGCCATCGAATTATTCTAAGTTTTGAGGCTGAAGCAGAAGGTATAAGTAAAGATCAGTTTATCCAAACCTTAATTTCACGCATTGCCGTCCCTTAAAGTAAAAACGTATGACACTCCCACAAGTACCTCCCTCTGCAGCAGATGACATTGTTCGTGTACGACTTGATACACTGATTAAGCTACATCACTCGGCTAATCAGTTACCACTCAAGTCAAAACGTATTCATTCACGTTTAAGTGGTAATTATATTTCGACATTTAAAGGCCGAGGTATGGAATTTGATGAGGCACGTCCTTATCAACCCGGTGACGACATTCGCAGTATCGACTGGCGTGTCACAGCACGCACAGGAAAGACTCATACCAAACTTTATCAAGAAGAACGTGAGCGCCCTGTTTTACTTTGGGTTGACCTACGTCGCACTATGTTCTTTGCAAGTCAGGGTATGTTTAAAGCCGTGCTAGCAGCAAAGGCTGCGGCATTACTTGCATGGAGTAGCACTCAACACAGTGATCGGTTGGGTGGACTTATATTTTCAGAAGATCAACACATCGAATTAAAACCACAACGTGGCAAAGCGGCTACCTTACATTTTTTAAAACAATTAGCTCAACACAGTGCATGGGATAGAAAAGAGAATGTGCATAATGAAAACCAGTCAGCCAATCATGCTTTTAATCGTTTACGCAATGTTACCCGGCCGGGCAGCCTAATTTTTTTAATTTCTGACTTTCGACATTTAGATAAAAAAACTGAATCAAGCCTCGCACAGCTATCAAAGCACAATGATTTGGTAATGATTTTTATTAGCGACCCACTTGAGCAACATTTACCGCCAGCCGGTTATTACAAAATAACGGATGGTGAAAAAGATTTAACCATTAACACATTCAACAAAGATATACGAAGCCAATACCAACAACGTTTTGCAGCACATCAGCAACGCTTAAAAGATTTATGTACTAAATTTGGAATATTTTATATCAATATATCAACACATCAGCCATTAATTGAATCATTACAGCAAGGTCTCAATTTACGGAGCAACACTTGAACTCAAATTTAGCCAATTTGCCATTACGTGATATCCATTTACCTGAGGCAGTCTCCTGGTGGCCACCGGCAATAGGGTGGTGGATAGTTCTCGGGTTGATCATTCTAGCAGTATGGTTACTACCTAAACTGTATCGATATTTAAAGTTCAAACCTTTAAACAAGGTTTCCACCACGGCTTATCAAAATATTATAAATGAATACCAGCAACACAAAGACAATAAGCAGTTAGTGCAATCACTCTCTAAATTATTACGCCAAATAAGCATGAGTTATCAAGGCAGAGAGTCTTCTGCACATTTAACCGGCAACGAATGGGTTAATAAATTAAATACTCTTACAAAAGAAGATTACTTTGGCCCAGATGTTCGACAATTATTAATAGAGGCTCCTTATCAGGAAAAAATAACAACCATCCCTAAAGCGCTTGTACTGGCAACCAAAAATTTAATAGCAGCCTTACCTAAAAAGAATGTAGGGCTAAAAAAATGATTCAATTTATCTGGCCATGGACTATCGCCTTGCTCCCCCTTCCTTTGCTGATTCGTTTTTTACTGCCAGCAAAAAGCAACCTACAGGATGCAGCATTATATATTCCTTTTTTGAATGATTTTAATGAAACATCAGGAACACAACAAAGTATCAAGAAAAATTTCTTTATTATCCTATTAACCACCATTGCATGGTGTTTATTGGTATTCGCGGCAATGCGACCCCAGTGGTTGGGCGACTCAGTCGCACTCCCTGTGAGCGGCCGCGACTTAATGATGGCCGTTGACCTGTCCGGTTCAATGCAAGTTAAAGATTTCGAGATTAATGGTCAAACCGTTAATCGCTTACAAGCAATAAAATACGTTGCCAGTAAATTTATAAAACACCGTAAAGGTGATCGTATTGGTCTTATTCTGTTTGGAGATCAGGCTTATCTACAGGCACCGTTAACTTTTGACCGAAAGACAGTGAATACCTTATTACAAGAAGCTCAAATTGGCCTTGCAGGTAATGCAACCGCCATCGGTGATACGATTGGCTTAGCCATTAAACGTTTAATCGCCACCAGGAATAAAAATAGTCAGAAAAAGAACGGTAAAAAAGAAAGTAGGGTATTAATCCTATTAACCGATGGTGCTAATACGGCTGGAGAAATATCACCATTAAAAGCTGCTGAGTTAGCGGCAAAGAATGGCTTAAAAATTTATACTATCGGCATTGGTGCCGATGAAATGCTTCGTTATTCACTTTTTGGTACTCAACGTGTAAACCCATCCACTGACTTGGATGAAAAAACGTTAACCGCGATTGCAAAAATAACAGGGGGACAATATTTTAGAGCGCGTGACACCAAGCAATTAGCCAAAATCTACACCATCCTCAATAAACTTGAACCAACAGTCAAAGAATCGCAACATTTTAGACCCGTGAGTGCGCTATATTTTTGGCCACTTGCCGTTGCATTTATTATTGCACTACTGGTAAGCCTTATTAAGTTAGTACCTGCTTTTCCAGAAATACCACTGTTTAACAAAATGATCCGTTCCAAAAATAAATGGCAAGCCAAATGATGGACACTTTTATCGCTCAATTTCATTTTTTACGCCCATTGTGGTTTTATGCTTTTATTCCACTATTAGTGTTAAGCTTTTTTATGTTCAGAAGTCGTCTATTTAGTCGTAGTTGGCAAGCCATTATTGCGCCTGAACTATTAACCCATTTGCTAATGGGAAAACAATCACACAGATCGTCACTATTTTCTGTTCTATTCCTCCTTATTGGCAGCTTAAGTATCATTTCACTTGCTGGCCCCGCATGGGAAAAGCGACCACAACCTGTCTTTAAAGAAAAGTCCGCTCTGGTTATTGCATTAGATCTTTCACGCTCAATGAATGCCAATGACATTAAGCCATCACGACTTTCTCGAGCTAGACTTAAAATACTGGATATTTTAAAACTACGTACCGAAGGTCAAACCGCACTGATTGCTTACGCAGCAGATGCTTTTGTAGTCACGCCACTAACCGATGACACCGCCACTATTGCTTCACTATTAGCAAGCCTAACCACCGATCTTATGCCCGCTCAAGGTACGAGAACCGATCGTGCCTTAAAAAAAGCAGATGCGCTGCTTAGAAATACCGGTATCACAAAGGGTGGGGATATTTTGCTTGTCACCGATGGTATCGAACCCGCAGCAAAAGCAGAATTCAAAAAAATTTCCAAGCGCCACCGTATTTCAATTTTGGCTATTGCAACAACTCAAGGCGCCCCCATTCCCTTGCCTTCAGGCGGTTTTGTTAAAAATAGGCAAGGGGAAATTGTTTTACCCAAACTCAATATAGCTAATCTACAAAAATTTCATCAATTAGGACATGGACGATTAAGTATTATTTCTGCGGATGACACCGATATTCTAAATATTACATCTCTCCTAAAAGTTAACCGATTTGGAGCCACTGTTAATAAAAAAGGAAATACACTCTCTAACTCTTTAACTGCTGACAGTTGGTATGAACAAGGTGCATGGTTATTATTGCTCATTATTCCATTCGCTGCGTTCGCTTTCCGACGTGGGCTTATTTTTGTTATTCCAATTATATTATTCGTACAGCAACCACAAACTGCTGACGCAAGCACATGGTCAAATCTCTGGAATAACTCAAACCAGCAAGCAGTACATCTTTATGACAAAAACCCGAAAGCAGCTGCTAACTTGTTTAATAACAAGCAATGGAAGGCAGCTGCACTTTATAAGTCAAAACAATATCAAAAAAGTATTGATGAATTAAAGAATATTAATACGGCCAATGCCCATTACAATAAAGGCAATGCCTATGCAAAACTAGGTGAAATCAAACAGGCAATACAGGAATATAATAAAGCATTAAAACTTAATCCTGAACATAAGGATGCAAAATACAATAAAGCCTTACTGGAAAAGAAAAAACCTAAAAACAAAAAGAAAAAGAAAAAGAAAAACAATTCTTCAAAAAAAGGAAAATCAAAGAACAACAAAGGCAATAAAGGTAACAAAGGTAACAAAGGTAACAAAGGTAACAAAGGTAACAAAGGTAACAAAGGTAACAAAGGTAACAAAGGTAACAAAGGTAACAAAGGTAACAA
>VAPK011151408.1_pt1 | contig 25244 bp, 14 predicted proteins | sample 3395031 | NCBI WGS metagenome assembly VAPK01 (sample SAMN08290443, study PRJNA428436) | hydrothermal vent metagenome | isolation source: Deep-sea hydrothermal vent chimney 1 | place: Pacific Ocean: Juan De Fuca Ridge
CTGGTAAAAAATACTTCGCTAACTCTACTAAATCCAAACTTCAATCTCTTTATAAATGAAGTGCAAAGCTAGTCAAATCAAAAATTGTCCCCAAGTTTTAGCGTTGAGCCTTAAACCAACCACTTCTGTATCCTTTCCATTGACCAATTTAACTTAAGCTAATTAATAATTATTTGAGTAAATAACATAAAACGAAAGTTTTAAAAAAAAAATACTTTTCATAAGATTGTTATTTTAATGATTTTATTTATTTTTTGTTTACTTTTACAATTAATTTTTATAAAATATAAAATGAACAAAATATTATTATTTATCCTTAGTGCTTTTTTCATTCAAGTGAATTATTCACAGAATGCAACTATTGTAGAAAAAAAAATGATGATGAAAACGTATATGTTTTCAGATCCTAATCCTGTTCCTGATATGGAAAAAAATTATCCATATTTTAAATTTGATGGCTACACCAATAAAAGCACTATGAAAGAATGGAATATGGTAATCATGGAAAATGAATACATTAAAGTATATGTAAATACAGATGTAGGAGGTAAAATATGGGGAGCTATTGAAAAATCGACTGGTGAAGAGTTCCTATATTATAACGAGGTTGTGAAATTCAGGGACATAGCTCATCGTGGTCCTTGGACATCAGGGGGGTTAGAGTTCAATTATGGAATTATGAGCCATACTTCCACCTGTTCTACTCCTCAGGATTATGTTGTTAAAGAAAACCAAGATGGAAGTGTATCTTGTATCATAGGTGCAATAGACCTCCATACCCTGACTAAGTGGAATGTAGAAATCAGACTTCAAAAAGATAAGGCTTACGTTGAAACCATTGGATCATTTTTTAATACCGGAAACTTACCTCAACCATTTTATCATTATTCAAATGCCGCTGCCAAAACAAACGGGAATTTAGAATTTATTTTCCCTGGTGACCATCATATTGGTCATGAAGGCGAAGTAGGTGATTGGCCTATTGATAATGATAGAAATATTTCCTTTTATGAAAACAATGATTTTGGTGGATATAAATCATATCATGTTATTAATGGCTATGCCGATTTTATGGGTGGTTATTATCATGATGATGAATTTGGTTTTGGCAATATTCACAGCTATGATAAAATGCCCGGTAGAAAACTTTGGATCTGGGGTCTTGCTGAGGAAGGTATGATTTGGGAAGATTTACTAACCGATACGGATGGGCAATATATTGAATTCCAATCAGGCGTTACATTTAATCAACCTATGGGAGGGTTAACACCATTCAAACATCTCGAATTTACACCATATGATAGTGATTTATCTAATGAACTATATTTCCCTTTGAAAAAGACTGGTGGCATGGTGGCAGCTACTAAAAATGGGGTTCTGAATATCATTAGAAAAAATGATGCAACCATTGAAATAAGATTAAGTGCCTTAACACCTTTACAAACCGAACTTATTGTAAATTCTGAGATCAATGTTCTCTATAAAACTGAAGTCAAACTTAAACCCTTGGAATTATTAATAATTGAGGTTGCTGTTGAAAATGGAAAGGGTTTTACAGTAGAATTAGGTGATGATCTCTTGTTTTATTCCTCTAAAAAAGAGGATCTAATTGTAGATAGGCCTATAAACATGAATAAGGATTTTGACTGGGATTCTGCTGTTGGGTTATTTACAAAAGGATTAGAAGCAGAAAAACAATACTCTTATTTACAAGGAGGACATCCTATAAAAATAGCACAGGATTTTTATTTAAAAAGCTTAGAACTAGATCCAGGCTATGCTCCGGCATTAAATCGACTCGCTTTTAATTATTATAGAATGATGAAGTATGACAAAGCCCTTTTGTATACTAAAAAATCGTTATCAATTGATACCTATGATCCAGAAGCTAATTATTTGTTTGGAATTATAAATTTAAAATTAGGAAAACCAACCAATGCTAAAAGTGGATTTTCAATTGCTTCTAAGTCAATTTCATATCGTTCTGCAGCATATACTGAATTGGCTAAAATTCATTTGAATGAGTCCCGATACAACAAGGCTATTGCTGTATCAAATGAAGCATTGATATTCAATCAGAATAATGTGGTCGCTCTTGAAATCCAGGCGGTAGCTTTCCGTTTACAAGAGAAGTTAGAGTTAGCCAAAAAAGTACTTGCTAAATTATATAATTTGGACAATACTAGTGCCTTTGTAGCAAATGAAAGAATACTTTGTGGTATTGACAATTCAAATAGTTTAACAGCTTTAATAACCAATGAATTAAAGATTGAGTCTTATATATCTTTGGCATTAAAATATCAAAGTTATGGACTTATTAATGAATGTATTTCAGTTTTAAAAGCAAGCCCTAAAGATACAAAAGTATTTATACTGCTGGCACATTTAGACGACATTAATCAATCAGATTGGCTTAAAAAAGGTCTTAATTCTTCACCTTATTTGGTGTTTCCTTTCAGAACAGAAACTTATGAAGCAATCTCAGAACTCTTGAAACTAAATAGTAACTGGAAACTAAAATACTATGCCTCGCTGATTCTTTGGAAAAAAGAATTGTTAGATGAGGCAAAAAACCTAATATTAGAATGTGGTGACAAGCCTGATTTCGCTCCATTTTATTTGTCAAAAGCTAAATTATTTTCAGATAATGAAATTCTTGTAAAATCATCGCTCGCAAAAGCTAAATCAATTGACCCTAATAACTGGAGAATCAATCTCGCTTTAGTAAATCAGTATATGAAAGATCAAGATTTTAACTCTGCTGCAAAAATTGCTAAAAAAAGCTATTCCAAAAACAATGAGAATTCAGTTATAGGTATGAAATATGCAGATGCATTGCTTAAATCTGCAAAATATAAACGATGTTTATCTTTCCTTGAAAATTTTGAAATTATACCTTTTGAAGGGGCTACACAAGGAAGGATGATATACCATGAAACTGCAATAAAACTAGCCTATATTGCTCTCAAAAAAATGGACTATAAAACAACAATAATGTATGTTGAAAAAGCTAAATTATGGCCAAAAAATTTGGGCTCGGGACAACCATTCAATGTTGACGAAAGGCTTGAAAACTCAATTTTAGTTTATTGTTATGAACAAATGAACAACAAAGAAAAGTCTAAAATTTATAATTCAAAAGTCATTGATTATCAGATTGATAAAAAGGATAAAGATGATTCAAGGTTATATTTACAAGTGCTCGCTCTTCAAAAAAAAGATAAAAACCTTGAATATAAATTGTTAATTGATAAGTCAATCAATATAGATGAAGAAAACAAATATATTCAATGGGTCTGGGCAAAAGAAAATGCCATAAGTACTGTTGATAATCTTACACAGGAATTGATTAAAGATGCCAAAAAAATGCCACTTAACAATTCCTTTTTATTGCTTATTGAATTTTTAGATATTAAAACAAATTAATCTTAAAATTATGATAAAATATATCGTTTAAATACTGAAAAAATATTTTTCCTAATGCTTGGAATTAAATAGAAAATTTTAATCATATAATTTAAAGACTAAAATCATAATGAACATTAAAAAAATTAGAAAGGCAGTCTTAATTCTGTTAATAGGTTTTACAACAACACTAATTGCCCAAACTCAATTACCCTCTTTTTTCAGTAACAACATGGTACTCCAAAGAAATGAGGGTGTTTCAATTTGGGGGCAAGACAGTCCTAATGTTGAAATTGAAGTCTCAGGAAGTTGGGGTAATAAATCTTACACTAAATCGAATAAAGAAGGTTTTTGGAAATTAAAATTACAAACACCACAAGCTGGTGGGCCATATACTGTTTTAATAAATGGCAGTAAACAAATAACATTGACTAATGTTTTAATCGGAGAGGTATGGTTATGTTCTGGACAATCCAATATGGCAATGCCCTTAAAAGGACTTACAAATTCGCCAATAAATGGCAGTAATGAGACCATTCTAAATTCTCATAATAGTCAAATTCGTTTTTTCGACACCAAAAAAAATACAAGTTTAAAGCCTCTTAATGATGTTACTGGTCAATGGTTTTTAACAGATCCATCAACTGTTGGAGATTTTAGTGCCTTAGCCTATTATTTTGGTGCTAAATTACAAGATGTATTAAATATTCCTATCGGTCTCATCCATACTTCCTGGGGTGGATCTACTGTAGAAGCATGGATGGATAGCCAAACCATTGAGAAATTTGAAAAAATAAAAATCCCAAATCAGATTCCTGAAACTCAAGAAAATCGCAGCCCAACTTTATTGTATAATGCCATGCTAAATCCATTTATACCTTATTCTATTAGAGGGTTTATCTGGTATCAGGGTGAAGCTAATACAAGTAATGCAAAAGTTTATAGCAAACTATTTCCGGCAATGATTAAATCCTGGAGAAATAAATGGGGTAAAAATAATTTACCTTTTTATTTTGTACAGATTTCCCCTTTCGATTATAGAAAATATGGAGAAATAAATTCTGCTTTTTTAAGAGAGTCTCAGTTACAAACTATGCAGATAATTGAAAATAGCGGTATGGTTTCTACCATGGATCTAGGTAATTGTAGTGATATTCATCCAGCTGAAAAAGAACTTATTGGGAATAGACTTGCATATTGGGCACTAGCAAAAAACTATGGAATCAAGGGAATTTCTTATAATGGCCCCTTATACAAATCCATGAAATCTAACTCAGATGGAAGACGGCTTATATTAACGTTTGAATTTTGTCCAAATGGGTGGTCTACTTTCGGACAAAACTTAAAAGGATTCAAAATTGCAGGTAAAGATAAGGTGTTTCATGATGCACAAGTTAAAATTCATAACAATCGAACTTTAATTGTATGGTCCGAACTAGTAAAAAAGCCCATTGCTGTTCGTTACGCATTTGACAATTGTACTAAAGGTACTTTATTTAATACAGAAGGATTGCCTGCCTCTTCTTTCAGAACTGATAATTGGGTTGAATAATAAATCTAAGCTTAATTTCTCTTTAAAAAATTATTATATAATTTTGAGTGCCATATTTTCGTTGAATTGCTATCCAAAGATATTATAAAAAAATGTAAATTTTTATTCTTTTTTATTAGCTTTTCAATATCAATTTTATCCATCACACTAAAAGCAGAAGCATAACTATCAGCAAGACTTCCTGATGAAGCGATAACTGTAACTTGAATTGATTTGGTTACCCCTAAACCTGTTGAAGGGTCAATAATATGAGAATAACTTTTACCACCAATCAATAATTGTTGATAATAATCTCCAGAAGTGGCTACAGCCATATTGCTTATTGATATAATTTCTGATATGGTCTTGCCTAAATGATTTAGATAATTTACTTCAATACTCCATCCTTTTTTATCTGGAGGAGGATTACTGACGGTTATGTCTCCACCTAAATCTATTAGAGCTTGTTCAATTTTATAATCATTTAATACCTTTAATACTTCATCAGCAGTATAACCTTTAGCAATACCTCCTAAATCAATTTGCATTCCCGTTTTTTTAAATATTACCGTTTTATCTTTGATATTTAATAATACATTTTTATACCCAATAATACTTTTTGCCCATGATAATTGTTGTTCTGATGGTAATTTATTTCCCAGTTTAGCCTGGCGCCACATTTTTGTAATCGGGCCCAAAGTAAAATCAAATGCTCCATTTGTTTTTTGAGATATTTCTGTAGATTGTAAAAGTATATCAAACAATACGTCACTTACTTTTATCTCTTTATTTAATTCGTAGTTGTTGCAAAGTTTAATTAATTCACTATTTAAATCATAATCGCTAAATACAGAATTGAGAGTTTCTATTTTTTCAAACACCTCTTTAGATGCTTGTTTCGCTGTTAAGGGGTCTGAGGCATAAAAAACTAAATTAACAATTGTACCCATTTTAGGCTCACTATAGGTGTACCTCTTTAAGTTTTGACTAAAACCATTATTAAGATTAAACAACGTTAAGAAAAGTAGATAATTAATCCAATTCATTTTGCCAAACATATTAAAAATAAACATACAATAAATTTTATATAGTTAGCTAATTTATAAAAATTAATATTACCTTTCGTATTATTATTAATTTATAAAAAATATTTACTTATATAATGTTTTATCGCATATTTTATTATTATACCTTATTTTATTTATATTATTTCTTTCTAAATAAAAAAATATTTATTAATTTTACAGTGTTCGGAACTATTTTCGAAATTGAATATTTAATTAACTAATAAATAATTTAATGAATCGTATAAATAAATCATTAGTCATGCTCTCGATTTTAACATGGTTCATATCTATTGATAAAAATATAGCACAATCAAAATATATAAATGATACAATATTAATTCAAAAAATAGACCCATCAGAAATATCTTTTGAAATGATCCGAATTCCAGGAAAAATTTATGAAATGGGACATCCCAATCTGGATTCAAGTTTAGAGTTAAATCATATCCCTATGCATTTGGTTAAAATAGACACTCTTTGGGCTGGAAAATATGAAGTTACTTGGGAGTTGTTTGAGTTGTTCTTAACTGAAAATAAATTTTTATTTGATTCTATTCCTAATGAAAAATTAAAAAAAATAGATGCAATAACAAGACCAAGTCCTTCATTTGAAGATCCAAGCATAGGAATGGGAAAAAAAGGTTATCCAGTAATAAGTATTTCGCCATATGCTGCCTTAACTTTTTGCAAGTGGCTCACAACTATCACTGGCAGGTTCTATCGTCTGCCAACCGAAGCTGAATGGGAATATATCTGCAAGGGAGGAACCTCAGAAACCGATTTTTTTACAAATAAAAAAAACGATTTAGATGAATATGCCTGGTACTATGAAAATAGTAATTATCAATATGCAAAAGTCGGTCAAAAACTACCAAATGCTTTTGGTATTTATGATATATTAGGAAATGTTGCAGAATGGACATTAGATGAATATAATGAAGATTTTTACAAACAAGATTTAGACACCATTGCCTTAAATCCGTGGAATATTCCAAGAAAATTACATCCTCGTGTTTATAGAGGTGGTTCATGGAATGATGATGCCATAGAAATTTCATCGACAAAAAGAAGTAAATCAAGTTTTAATTTACAAAAAAATGACCCCCAAATACCAAAAAGTTTTTGGTGGTACACCGATTCTTCCTTCATAGGGTTCAGACTGGTCAGCCCATATGAACAGCCTTCTAAACTAGAAATTAAAAAATTCTGGCAATTAGCATTGGATGAATAGGATAACAAATCTAATATTTTATTATGAAAAAAAACAAAACAGGCCGAAGGGATTTTATTAAAAAAAGTTCTACAATTGCCTTTGGCGGAGCCATCCTTAACACTTTCCCCAGTCAATTGTATGCCAATATTTTAGGAAAAGAAGTATTAAAAGTTGGTTTAGTTGGATGTGGAGGAAGAGGATCTGGTGCTATTTTTGAAGCTCTTAATACTTCACCTTCAGTTAGGGTTGTTGCTATAGCAGATACTTTTAAAGATAGAGTGGATAAATTGCATGTTAGGCTTGAACAAAACTATAAAGATCAATGCGACCTAACCGAAGCAACGAAATTCGTAGGCTTGAATGCATACAAAAAAGTAATAGAACTTAGTGATGCTGTTTTATTGGTTACGCCACCTCCATTTAGACCTGCTCATTTTGAAGAAACCATCAAAGCCGGTAAACATGCATTTATTGAAAAACCTTTAGCCGTTGATATTCCTGGATTTATTAAAATTATTGAAATTGGAGAATTAGCGAAGAAAAAAAAGTTAAATGTAGTAGTCGGTTTACAACTTAGATATTCCCCTCGTGTTAATGAAATGGTAGAGAGAATCAATAATGGTGAGATTGGAGAAATAACTTCTATAAATACTTATTATAATGTTGGTGCACCTAGGATAATACCCAGGGAGCCTTTACAAACAGAAATGGAATATCAAATTAGAAATTGGCGATATTTTACATGGCTATGGGGTGGTCAATTAGCAGGGCAAGCTATTCATCAAATAGATGTGATAAATATGCTAATGAATGATTTCCCCACTAAAGCTATAGGAAATGGTGGAAGACAAGTTTTTAAAGGTGTCAATCAAGGCAATACTTACGATCATTTTTTTATAGAATATGAATATGAGAAAGGTATTCAAATGCATTCTCAATGTAGAAACATGAATAATTGTGCCAATAGAATGGGATGGGAAATTCGTGGTACCAAAGGAATTGCTAATAATAAATTCCAATTTAAAGACTATGACAAAAATATATTCTGGAATTATAGAAAGCGGGATGATATTGGGGCCTCACAAATAGCTCAGAGTAAATTTATTGATTCTATACTAAATGGAACATATATTAATAATACGGAGTATGGGGCAAAAAGCACTTTAACAACTATTATGGGAAGAATGACGGCTGAAACGGGTCAAGAAATAACCATGGAAGAAATTCTTAAATCAGAAGAAAGTATTGTTCCTCAGGACATAAGCTGGGGCTCTAAATCTGTTCAAACACCTGATAAAGTTGGAAATTATAAAAATATTAAACCTGGTGTACATTAACTATGTAATTGTTCTAAAAAAACTAAACATTTAATAATAATTATTTCAGCACCAAACCAAAAAAATGATTATTTGAGATTACATCTATTCAAATTAAAATTATATAGACCTATGAAAAAATGGATTTTCTTAATATGCGCCTTTTATATTTTAACTGGCTATTCACAAAAATTTAATTTATTACCTTCCTCATCAATTACAGTTGATGGCACATCTACGTTATTAGATTGGACGGTAAAAGCTGAAATAATTAATGGTTCTATAAATGTTACTACAAATATAAACACAAACAGCAATCTTAAAAAAAGTAATCTTTTTTCTATTTCCATTCTAGTTCCAGTAAGAAATATTAAAAGTGAAAAAGGAGAAACTATGGATAATAAGATGTATAGGGCCTTGAAAATAGAGGATTTCCCTAATATTTTATATACACTAATTCATTCGGATGAATTTACTACCTTTAGTCTTAATGATTCTTTAATAAATTTTTCTGGGGTACTTAATATTGCTGGTGTTGAAAAAACAATTCATTGCAAAACAAAGGCTACATTTAGTAATGATTTATTGATTTTGGAAGGAGAAATTCCATTAAAACTAAGTGATTTTAATATAGAACCTCCATCTGCTATGTTTGGTCAGATAGAGACTGGAGATGATATCACAATCAATTTTAAGCTAGAGTTTGAAAAATAATATAATGATTTCATTTTATCTCAAATTATTACTGTTATGGGTTGATGTATAAATTTCATATTATTAAATCTTTAGTTCTTAAAGTTCTATTGTGAATTTATTGATAACAGAACCTTAAATATAGAATTTACTTGTTAATTATTAAAACACATAAAAATGAATTATATTAAAATTTTATTATTTTTAATTTCTATCCTTCCGAATTTACTATTTGCACAATCTGAACTTCTTCAGTCGGGTCCAATGCTTGGATATTCCGATTATGGTGAAGTGCTACTCTGGGTTCAAACAAAAAAGGAAGCAACAGTACACTTTGAATATTGGAAGGAAAAGGATGTCGCCAAAAAGTTTAAAACCGAGAGTTTTCTAACATTCAATTCAGATGCTTTTACTGCTAAATTAATTGCTGATAAACTTGAACTTGGAGAAGTTTACCAATATGAATTATTTATTAATAATCAGGTTATTAAATTGCCCTATAAAACAAAATTCAAATCACAGTCTTTCTGGAACAAGAAAAATAATACCCCAAAAAATTTTAAACTCGCTATAGGTAGCGGTGTATACATTAATGATGATAAGTTTGATGGTATTGGGCTAGGCCGTGGGGGGGAGTATCATATATTTAATACAATATTAAGTAAGAAACCAGAATTTATGTTGTGGATTGGGGATAATATTTATTTGAGAGGAGGTGAATGGAATACTTCAAGAGGTATTCAGAACAGATACACACACACTAGATCATTGCCAGAGATGCAACCACTTTTAGGGTCTGTCCATAATTATGCCATTTGGGATGATCATGACTTTGGGCCCAATGATTCGGACAGAAGTTTTATTCATAAAGATAAAACTTTAGAAGGCTTCAAATTGTTTTGGGGGAATCCCTCATTTGGTTTGCCTGGTCAAAAAGGAACTACAACCATGTTTTCATGGCAGGATGTTGATTTTTTCCTTCTTGATAATAGATACTATAGATCACCTACTTTACGTAAGTCTGGAAATAAAACTATCCTTGGTGAAGAACAATTGGAATGGTTAATTGATGCGCTTACTTTTAGTGAAGCAAATTTTAAAATGATTGTTTTTGGAGGACTTGTTTTGTCTACAGAAAAAGGTAATTCTCAAAATTATATTGATGGATATGAAGAAGAGAGAAATTATTTACTCAAAAGATTAGAGGAAGAGAATCTTCAAAATGTTTTCTTTTTAACCGGAGACAAGCACTTTTCCGAGGCAAGCAAAATTAAAAACGATCATGGAATTGAAATATTTGAAATTTGTTTTTCGGCCTTAACGTCAAGAGTCAATACCAATAAAGTAGTCAATTATAACCAGATAGAAGGATCCTTGGTTCAAAAAAGAAATTTTGGACTCTTAGAATTTTCAGGTTCAAAATCTGAAAGAAAGTTAACCGTTACAATATATGATAGTTATGGTAAATCGGAATGGTCCAGAAGTTTTAATCATATTCCTAAAAGATAAATATCATATCTAATTCTGTGGCGTATTATTATTATTATTATTATGGGATAGTTTTTTTAATGTTTTTCACTGTTTTCGACAAGTCCATACTTTTATAATAAGGATCCAGTGGATAGCATCCAGAGATTATTCCATGTCTGGGAGCAGTAGTGCAATCACTAAAAGTCCGGCATATTCTTCTTCTATCCAATGTATTACCATTTAAAACATCTGCTGGTAAGTCATGATAACTAAGTGCTATTCTGCCTAGCCCAACAAAATCAACTTTTCTGTTTCGAACATTATACTGCCCAACATTGGGCAGCCAATCCTGTAAATAGCTATAACAAGAACCGACTATTAGCAAATCATTTCTATAGGTTTTTAGTTTAGCTGCAACATCAATTTGTCTGGCAACTCCTACCAAAGGATCTTCTGGTGGCAAATACCCGTCAAATGGGGGGGAAGGCAGCAGGTCGTTGAATATGTGGATTGTAATATGGACTACCTCCTGAGACACACACAAGTTCTATACCTAAGTCATCAAGTAAATCCAAAAATTTATATGTCTCATTTAAATCAATTCCTACTCCGGTCATATCTCCACCAAAAGCATAATCATACGGAATTTTAAGATTTGGAGGCTGAGTTCCAATATTACCTTCACCTGGTATAAATGGAGAAAAATCAAATGCACTTAATCGTACTCCAATTTCCAAACTGGGAACTTCTGCTCTAATCCCAAATACAATTTCTTTTAAAAATCTAGTACGGTTTTCAAAGCTACCGCTATATTTATCTTTTATTGAAAAATTACTCAATAATTCGTGGGCAAGATAGCCGTGACAATGTTTGATGTCAACAAATTTGAATCCTATCTTAAAAGCAAGTTTTGCAGCTTTTATATAATCTGAAACAAGTAAATCAAGATTTCGCTCATTTAATAAATTAACTTTAGTGATCTTCTTAAATTTTTTATCCAATTCAGGATGGTGGTAGATAATTTGAGGCTCAGTTATCATATGAGTTGTTGGGCAAGAAAATCTCCCAGAATGAGTAAGTTGGAGTCCAACCAATAAATCGTCCGTTTCTCCAAATTTATCTTTATGTGTATTTGTAAGGGTGCTCAATAAATCCCCTAAACTGGAAGCTGTATTATCATTTATTAATAACTGATTAGGATTAGCCCTTCCATCTTGTCGAACGGATACTGCTTCTCCACCCCATATTAACTTTGCCCCACTACCACCAAAATTTTTCCATCGCCTATGAGTATGTCTTGTTGGTTTTCCATCTGATGTCCCATCCCATCCCTCCATTGGTAAAATACAAAAACGGTTTCCAATTTTAAATCCATTCTTCATTATATAAGATTGTCCTAATGGAGAATCAGACCCACTTAAAACTTTAGTATCAAAAGGTAAATTGATGTTTAATTCCGAAACATATTGTTTTAAATCAGAAGCATCTTTTAAAGTTGCAATTCTCACAATGGATTTATTCTTCATTTTACTGTTATTTCAAATGGTTTAGATGTTATTATTCTAAAAAATTCAATGACACATGCCATTCATTCAGATAAGAATTTTGAATTAATAAATTACTATAACATAGTATACAATAATAGAGCAATTGAATATAGCATCAAAATAAAGTTTCATATACTTTTTATTTTTGTAATTTATTGTAATTCCGTTTACAAGTACAAAATAAATTTATATACCTATATGATTTAACAAAAATGTAAATTAAATGGTGTTTTTTTCTAAGGTAAAATCTTATTATTGTATACTATGTTACAGTTAGCAATAATATTAAGGGTATTAAAAAATTTAATACCCTTAATATTATTGAGAATTTCTTAAAATAATCATTCAATTTAAAAATTAATTTAATGATCTTTTAGTGTTAATTTAACAATCTTTCAATATACTTCGTAATATGTATTTAATCTTTCATAGTATTGTACTAATTATAATTAAACCTTTCATATAATTATTATATTAAAATTTATATAAAAAAAAAGTTGGTTTTCTTAATTCTAGTTCTTATCTTGCCAAAAAAATCTTATAAATCGTTATTGTATTTTAAGCCATAATGAAAGGATTTAAATTTATTAACTCTTATATTTCAATAAATTATGAAAAAAATTTTTACCATTGCGTTTTTAGCACTTTGCTCTTTGCACATGTTTGCGCAAAATCGTTTAGTTTCAGGAAAAATAACTGATGCTGGCGACGGATCGGCACTGCCTGGTGTTAATATTATAATTCAAGGAACGTCAACAGGAGTGATAACTGATTTCGATGGAAATTTCTCCATTGAAGTTCTTAACAATGACATATCATTGGAGATTTCTTTTTTGGGTTTCAAAAAGCAAATTATAGAGGTGGGAAATCAATCTACCCTTAATATTGCACTTGAACAAGATTTAAATCAATTAGATGAAGTGATTGTCATTGGATATGGCTCAGTTAAGAAAAAAGATTTAACAGGGGCAATTGTTGGGCTTGAAGAAAATGAAATGACAACAGGGGGGAATATATCTTCGGCTGCACAAATGTTACAAGGACGTGCAGCTGGCGTTGAAGTCTCAACGGAAAGTTCCGAGCCTGGTTCTAATTTATCCATTGTGATAAGAGGACTAACATCCATTGGTAATACCAACCAACCATTATATGTTGTAGATGGTTTCCCAATGAGTGCGGGAGTTTCTCTCAATCCTTCCGATATTGAAAGAATAGATATTTTAAAAGATGCCTCAGCAACGGCTATTTACGGATCAAGAGGTTCTGCTGGTGTTATTATGATTACTACAAAGAAAGGAAAAAGAAATGGTGGTATTAAAGTCTCTTATGATGGATATTTTGGTTTACAAAAAATTAATAGTACCATTGATTTTCTAAATTGGAATGATTATTCAAAGAATCAAAATAATCTTTGGGTAGATAATACAGGATATGATAATCTTCCACTTTTTTCAGATGCTGATATAGCTGCTGGAACTGCTGCTGTTGGCGAAGGAACTGATTGGTTAGAAGAAGGAACTCAGGTTGCTCCTATGCAAAATCATCAACTTTCAGTTTCTGGTGGAAATGAAAAAATGAGATATTTGATATCAGGCAACTATTTCGATCAAGATGGTATATTGCTGAATAGTAATTACAATAGAAGTTCTATTCGAGTAAATTTCGATACGAAAATTGGAAATAAAGCGAATGTCGGAGCCAATATTTATACACAGAAAACTAAAGCTCGAGAACAAAAATTATGGCCGGGAGCTCGTAACTCTTCAGTTATGTATAAATTGTTAACAGCTAATCCTGGAAGACCCGCTTATAATGAAGATGGCTCTCTTGGTCAAATTGTTTTTTCAAGAGACAACTCTCCTTGGATAAATCCAATAGGTCAAATGACTGTGCCAGATAGAGATGCTATTGGAACCAGAACCTATGTAAATCTTTGGGGTGATTATGAGATTATTGATGGACTGGTTGCAAAATTAAATGTCGGATATGATCATTCAGCAACAACTACTGCCAGTTATGTACCTGGAATATATACAGGAGAATATGTACCTGAATCACAACAAGGAGAAATTGCAGAAGCTAAGCTTACAAATACATTAATTGAAGGGACTCTTACTTATAATACTACATTTTCAGAGAACCATGTATTAACATTACTTGGAGGTGCTTCTACGCAATATTTTGATACATTCAGTTTCTCCGCAAAAGGGATAGGCTTCCCAACCGATAAATCTTCATATTATAACTTGGGATCTTCATCTAAAGGTCAGTCAATTACAAGTTCTCGTAAGGATTCACGATTAATTTCAGCTTTTGCCAGAGCTAATTATAGTTATAAAGGTAAATATCTTGTAACTGCGACCATCAGGGCAGATGGTGATTCTAAATTTGGATCTAATAACAAATGGGGTACATTTCCTTCAGCATCTGTTGCATGGAGACTATCCGAAGAAGATTTTTTGAATGAATCCAATTTAATCAATGAACTTAAATTAAGAATTGGTTACGGTGTTACTGGTAATAATAGCTTTGGTCCATACACAGCGCTTGCTAGAATTGGTGCAAGTGGACCATTCACATATAACGGTGACCTTGTTACTACAGGATTGGGTGCGGCAGATAGCTTTGCTCCTAACCCTAATTTACAGTGGGAGACTTCCAATATGTTGAATATTGGTCTTGACTTTGGTTTTTGGAAAAATAGGTTAAGTGGATCAATTGAACTATACAATACGGATACCAAAAATCTTATCATTGATCAAAATATATCAAGGGCTTCAACAGGGTATAGCCTTATTCGTGCTAATGTGGGAGAGATTAATAATAAAGGATTTGAAATTACTCTAGGTGGAGATATTTATGATAGAGATTTTAAATGGAATATTTCTGCCAATCTATCAAAAAATGTAAATAAGGTTGTAAGCCTTGATGGAGATAATATAATTTCAATTCGAGTTGATAAGGCGCCAGGTGGTGGTGAAGCCGTGTATACTCAAATTGTTCCGGGCGAACCCCTTGGAAATTTTTACGGCTATTTATACAATGGAGTGTTGGGGGAAGGTGAAACATATGATCCTCAACCTACTACCACTAGAGCGGGAAGTGCACTTTATGTCGATGTTGATAATAGTGGTGAAATTACATCGGATGATCGAGTTGTTTTAGGTAATTCAACACCCGATTTTATTTATGGTATTAACAACTCATTAAGCTATAAAGCATTTAGTCTGGATTTATTTTTTCAGGGAGTTCAGGGGAATGATTTACTTAATTTAAGACGATTGATGATAGATGAGGCTAACACTCCTGCCTCATTAGAAAGATATAGTTCTTCAAATACTACTGGTACTTTACCTGGCGTGGGTTACTTTTATGATGGAAGTTATGGTTCTTATGTAAATGATCAATTCGTGGAAGATGGATCTTACCTTAGGCTAAAGAATGTTGTCTTTACATATAAAGTTAATGCAGGTAAGATTGATTGGATAAGTAACTTAGAACTATATTTGGCGGGTCAAAATCTTCTAACTTGGACACAATATAGTGGTTTTGATCCTGAAGTAAGTTTTTATTCTGGAAACGGAATTGGTAGAGGAGTAGATGATAATGGGTATCCTAGTTCGAGGAATTATTCGGCAGGGTTGAGAATGACTTTTAATTAAATTAATAAAATATAATTATCATGAAAAATATAAGAATTTCATTACTCACACTAACCGTATTGTTAATCAGTCTTGGTTCATGTGAGGATAAATTAGAGGAAACAGTATATTCAGATTTAGTAGCTGGTAATGCTTTTCAAACGGAAACAGATGCATCAGCAGCTGTAACAGCAGTATATAGGGCGTTACGATCAGTGGGTTATAACTATTATCAAATTAATTATATAAAAGCAACAGACGTAGCAAGTGATCAAGGTGACGAAAATGGAAATGATATGAATTTGGGCACTTGGGGTGAAGATGGGGGTACCATTGCAGGGCTTTGGAATGATGCATATGGATTGATTGCTGCTGCAAATTTGGCCTTAAAAGCCCTCGATCCAATTGAGATGGATCCAACTTTAAAAAATCGCTATATTGGTGAAGTTAAGTTTTTAAGAGCTTTGGGCTATTATGACCTGACATTCCACTTTAAAGATGTTATTTTAAATTTAGGTCAAAATGATAATAGTGAAGATTTAGGATTAACTTCTCAAGAAGAAGTAATTGCCTCCATTATTTCAGATTTAACAGATGCTATAACTTACTTACCGGAAATGTCCGAGTATGGTGCAGAAGATATTGGAAGGGCAAGCAAGGGTGCAGCCTTGTCCTTAAGAGCTAAAACCCATCTCAATAATTATAATTGGCAAGCTGCTGCAGATGATGCTCTGGCTGTCATAAATTCTGGTGAACATAATATGTCATTGCCCTATGATCAATTATTTAGAAGAGAAAATATCAATGATGATGAATTTATTTTTTCTATGAAATCATCTCAATTTGGAGACAAAAATACTGTTCCAAAAACTTATATTTCTGTTCAAACACTTTGGGGAACAACTCAATCCGGAGGATGGGGATCTATTACCTCTACTGTTGGCTTATATAAGAGTTATGACTTGGAAGATAATCGAAGAACCCTTTTTGGAAATGGGTACACTTGGAAGCAAAGAGAATTTGATCCAGATAATCCCCGCGGTTATTACGCAATCCCTGGTACCCCAGAGGTTTCTGACCCTGGACCCGCAGATGGTCAAGAATTAGTAGATTTGCTGATAGCACCTGTTATAAAGTATGAAAGACCAAGAGGACTTGCTGAAGGAGGAACTTCGCATGATGGAGGTTTAAACTTCCCTATTATTCGTTATGCTGAAGTTGTACTTACAAGAGCAGAGGCATTGAATGAATTGAATCCTGGGTCATCAGATGCTGTTAGTTTAGTGAATGAAGTACGTTCTAGAGCAGGGATTGATCCATTACCTGATGGATTGGATCAAACTCAACTTAGAGATGCTATATTAGAAGAAAGAGGTAAAGAATTCTTTTTGGAGGGTAAAAGAAGAATTGATTTGATCCGGCATGATAAGCTTATTCCTCTATGGAAAAAAAGCTTGGAAGAAAGATACCCTGGAGAAAGTTTTGATTATTTAACTAAAGAAACACATACTTATTACCCTATTCCCCTTTCAGAAAGGGATGTGAATGATAATATAGACTAGTAGTTAATTTATGCTTAGATTATTTCTTTCTTTAATAATTTATCTTCATTTTATTATGACGTTAATATATTTAATTTAGATTTACTAGTTCCATATAGCTAACAAAAGAACAATCATATGAAAATTCTCCGCTTTTTATTTATTATTATATTACTAATAAGCTGCTCACAAAACACACAGAATTCATTTAGGGTTTGGGTTATAGGTGATGGTGTTCGTGTTGATCCAGAATCAGGTGAACTTATCGAGAACAAACAAAGTTTTTTTGGGTCCGTAGTCGGTGAAGGCTATAAAAAACAAAACTGGGTATGGGATGCGGATAAATCTACCATTATTCTAAAATCAGCTGGTAACGAGGTTGTTGCATGTCAAATAATTATTGAAACAGACTTACCTATCAAAGGTGTTAATATCCAAAGTACAGATTTGACAGGTCCGAATGGTCATAAAATTCAATCCTCAAATGTGTCTTTTTTCAGACAGTGGTATCATTATGTCCCTATAAGTGAGGTTCCTCATCAGGGGGTTCGATATCCACTAGAAGCAGGCTGGTATCCAGATGCACTAATCCCATTTTCAGCGAGTAAACATGGGGCACCTTTCAATATCCCAGGAGAGGACTTTTTTTCCATTAATGAGGGGGGTGATTTCGATGTAAAATTGAGTTCACAAACAAATCAGGCCATATGGCTGGATATGTATGTTCCTAACAAAACTCCATCTGGTATATATACGGGATATCTTACTGTATCGGCGGAGAACGAAACGTCACAGAAAATTAAACTGAGTCTTGAAGTGTTTGACTTTGACATCTCTGATGAATTTCATACAACATGGGAACTCATGGAATATGGAAGGGTTGCTGAGGGACCAGAAGATCTTGAATTGAAAATTTATCAATTAGGAAAACAACATAGGATTACGATCTCATCTACAGGAGTAATGCCAGATACCATAGGTCAGGGTTATGATGTTCAATTTAACTGGGATAAATTTGATCGACGTTGGGGTAAGTTATTTGATGGAAGTGCGTTTGTAGAGGGGCCTGGTAAGGGGCAGCCAACAACGCATATGTTATTGCCTTTTGATGCCCTCATAAGTCGATTAGATAAAAAGGTGAAGTGGTGGGGCAAAAACTGGCCATTCCCCATACCTGGGGATAGCACTGACCAAAAATTCACACCTGAATATGACAGAGCATTCAGCCAGAAATTATTTGAGTTCGAAAACCATTTTGACCACAAAGGGTGGAAAAATACAAAAATGCTATTCTGGCCAGAAGGAGTTGATGAACCTCAACCGAATCTAGGAGAGGTAGGACGTAAATCACTGAATATGGCGAAACACTATGGTGTGTTGTTGGAGGACAGTGGAACTAAAAGAATCAAGTACCGCCTTGACATTGGAGGAGGATTATATTCAGCAGTGGATTTAAATGGAGATGGAAAGATTGATCCGGATACGAAAGAGATAATTAATTATATTCAGGAAGTAGTTGATGTATGGAACGGATCTGGGAAATGGATCAGGCCGGAACATTTAAATATGAGAGAAGATCGTTGGACAGATGTATGGTTCTATAACGGATACCCTCCGGCAACTGGCACAATGATGATCAATGGCGAATCTCTAGGTTTGCGAACTTGGCAATGGATGGTATGGAAGTATGATCTGTCTGGTGTCTGCGACTGGGAGTTTGGATTGACTCAGGATAAAAACGTATTCCATCAAACTATTGTAAATGATTCCATAGGTTATCCTTATCTGAGAAATATGTACATTTTTCCAGGTGAACAAATTGGATTGACTGGTGAACCTATACCCTCGATCCGTTTGAAAATGATGCGTCGTGGCCTTCAGGATTATGAATATTTCTGGCTTCTTACACAAAAAAGAAAAGATGGAGGTAAAATGGCAGACAATATAGTAAACAGAATTGTTAAACGCGGCTTAAGAGAATCTGCTGACTATTGGCCAGAAATGGAGGATAATTCTGACAATTGGTCACACCGTCCTGAAGAATGGTATGACGCTAGAATAAAGCTGGCATCACTAATTGAGGATTCCTCAACATTGGAATAAACTTTTGATGTATTCATGTTAATCAGTAAACAAGCTATAATTGCGAAATTATTTTTATAAATGTTCATTTACATCAGTAATATAAATATAAGTTTGAATAAAGTAATAATACTAATATTTTCAGGATTTAGTATTATTATATGTATAGATGACACAAAAAGAATAGAATGCAAGATTTAATGATTTTAGAACTTACTGGCTGCTGAAAAAGAATAACATTAAAACAATAGGGAGCTATAAATGTTTATTCTATTAAACGTCATAAAGAACCAAGTGATATGAATAATAACTGCAATTGACAAAACAAAATGATAAATATCTTGATTATAAATAAAAAGTTGATAGTTTATTCTTTTCTAATTGCCTTTATATTTTTTATGAACTCCTGTAGTACATCTGAAGAAGACATTTCTTTAAAATTATTGGAATTGATGCCTGCTCAAAAAACGGGAATTAATTTTAGAAATATTGTACCTGAAACTCTTAACGAAAATATTTTTTCTTATGTCAATTATTACAATGGTGGCGGAGTAGCCATAGGTGATATAAACAATGATGGTTTGGTGGATATATATTTTAGCTCCAATCATGATTCCGGCAAGTTGTATTTAAATAAAGGAGGGTTTAAGTTTAAAGATATAACCATTGGTTCAGGTTTAGATACACTTTCAGGTTGGAAAACAGGAGTTGTAATGGTAGACATTAATCAAGATGGATTCCTCGACATTTACATTTGTCGATCTGGGATGTTTGAAACAAAGGGAAGGGCAAATCTTTTGTATATAAATAATGGAGACCAGACATTTTCAGAAAAAGGAAAGGAATATGGATTAAATGATACTGGTTTTTCTACCCAGGCAGCTTTTTTTGATTATGATATGGATGGAGATTTAGACATGTATTTATTAAACCATGCTATCAGACCAATTCGAACAATAACAAATGATTATAATGATAACGATATTGATCCAAATACCGGAGATAAAATCTATAATAATGAAAATGGACATTTTACTGAAATTAAGAATTTCATTGGTATTAAACAATCAAAATTAGGGGATGGACTAGGAGTTTCGATTGGAGATTTTAATAACGATTTGTATCCAGACATTTATATATGTAACGATTTTGTTGGGCGAGATTATTTATATTTTAACAATGGAGATGGCACCTTCAAGGAAGAGGCTCTAAAGTTAATGAATCATATATCATTACTGTCTATGGGTGCAGATATTGCTGATTTTGATAATGATGGATGGCAGGATCTATTTGTATTAGATATGCGATCATCGACTAATTATAGTAGAAAAACTAATATGGGTTCCATGGACGCCAAAACGTTTAACGATATGGCTTTTTTAGGAGGGCACCATCAATATATGATCAATACCATGCAATTAAATAATGGAGGCGAATCTTTCTCAGAAATAGCTTCATTGTTAGGTGTTACCAGTACTGACTGGAGCTGGGCACCTCTTTTTGTGGATTTGGATAACGATGGCCTAAAAGATTTGTTCATTACCAATGGAATGAAGAAAAATACAAACAACAAAGATTATGATACTTATCGTGAAAAACGTACGAATCAGGAACTTGCAAGAACAAATCCTGATTTTGTTACTATGGTCACAGAATTGTTGAATAAAATTCCCAGTGAAAAAGTGCCTAACCATGTCTACAGAAATCTTGATGGGCTCTCTTTTGAACAAAAGAATAATGATTGGGGTATAAACTTACCATCTTTTTCTAATGGTGCTGCTTATGCCGATTTGGATAATGATGGAGATATGGATTTGATAATCAATAACATAGATCAGGTTGCTCATATATATCGAAATAATGCAACCACATTAAACAAGAACCATTTTGTAAGAGTTAAATTGAAAGGGAGCAGTACAAATTTGAATGGTATCGGGGCAAATATTATGATACAATCAGAAGGTGAAAAGCAATATTTGGAGCAGCATAATTCAAGAGGATTTCAATCCAGTATTGACAATATCTTGCACTTTGGATTGGGACAGTCAGATCTCATTGAAATGTTAAGGGTTAAATGGCCCGATGGAAAAATAAGCGAAATAACCGATATACCAGCAGATCAAACAATTTTAGTTAAATATATTAATGCAGAGGAGCCATCAGAAATTATTGAGTCAAAAACTTTACTATTTACAGACGTTACAGAATCCTATGGCTTACAACACAAGCATTTTGAAAACAACTATGACGATTTTAAAAATGAGGTTCTGTTGCCTCATAAAATGTCCACATTCGGACCGGCACTTGCTGTAGGAGATATAAATAATGATGGACTTGATGATTTTTTTATTGGTGGATCAATGAATCATGACGGTGCGATATATATTCAGAAAGAAAATAAATCTTTCACTAAAACAATTCAAAAAGATATATCTATAGACAGGTTTCACGAAGATATTGATGCTTTGTTTTTTGATGCAGATGATGATGGGGATCAAGATTTATATATAGTAAGTGGCGGGAATGAAATGACAGTTGGAAATATATATTATGAGGATAGATTATACTTGAATGATGGTAAAGGTAATTTCAGTAGATCTCCAAATGCATTACCTTCTCTAAAATCGAGTGGAGGTGTGGTTAGGGCAAATGACTTTGATAACGATGGTGATTTAGATTTATTTATTGGTGGCAGGCTTTTGCCTAATCAATATCCACTGTCAGGTCGTAGTTACTTGCTGGAAAATAAAAACGGGATATTTAAGGATATTACGGCTGAAAACACAAAAGATTTATTATATCCCGGTATGGTAACGGATGCCCTTTGGTCAGATTATAATAATGATGGGACAAAGGACTTGATTTTGGTAGGTGAATGGATGCCTATTACCATTTTCCTAAACAATAACGGTAAACTTATAAAATTAGAAAATGATTCTACCTTAAGTAAAAGCAATGGCTGGTGGTTTAGTATTGCTGAAGGTGATGTAAATATGGACGGAAAGATGGATTATATTGTTGGTAATTTGGGTGAAAATTACAAATATAAGGCAAAACCAGAAGCTCCATTCAGGTTATTTTCCAATGACTTTGATAATAACGGATCTCTGGATATTGTACTTAGTTATTATGAAAATGACACACTCTATCCTCTACGAGGGAAGCAGTGTTCCTCACAGCAAATTCCTGACCTCAAAAAGAAGTTTAAAGATTACAATTCTTTCGGCTTAGCAGCCTTAGAAGATGTATATGAACCCAGCTCTTTGGAAGAATCAATTTTATTGGAAGCCAAGACCTTTGCCAGTAGTATTTTAATCAATAAAGAAAATGGGTTTGAACTTTTAAAACTTCCTAAAATCGCACAAATAGCAGCCGTTTTTGGAATTGTTTATGATGATTTTGACAATGATGGGCTAGGTGATATAGTTTTAGCTGGAAATCTGTACAATTCAGAAGTTGAAACTCCACGTAATGATGCGGGTCAAGGACTATTCCTAAAAGGAGATGGAAAGGGAGGGTTTCTACCAGTTCGTGGGTATGATTCTGGATTGATTATTCCTGGTGATGTAAAAAGCCTAAAGCCAATAACATTAGGTATAGGATCATCTGCAAGAAATGCTGTATTAGCAGGAATAAATGATGACTTTGTGAGGTTAAATTCTTCTAACCTGCCCAATCGCTATAATTAGATAAAAGTTAAAGCACAACCTATTGATTAATATTAAATATAAACATTATGAAATTTAGAAAAGAATTGTGCATCTCAATTACCATTTTATTAATTTCTATTTCATCTTCTTATGGACAAATTCCGGCCTTTCCAGGAGCAGAAGGATATGGAGCTTATTCAATTGGCGGTCGAGGAGGAGAGGTTGTTAAGGTAACAAATTTAAACGATAGTGGTTCAGGGAGTTTTAGGGAGGCAGTTTATACTGATCCAAGACATTACGCAAACGGCTCAGCAACATATAATTATGAAGCTGCAGCTGCATATGAAGCAAGACTCGATAACGAGGGACATAAAACTATTGTATTTGATGAGTCTGGAATTATTAATTTAGAATCAACCTTAAATATAGACATGCCATATCTTACGATTGCGGGAGAAACATCACCTGGAGGAATATTGGTAACAGGATATCAAACAAGTATTCGTAATCATGATGTTATAATGCGACACATGCGTTTCCGGGTTGGTTCTCATAGAATTAATGATGGGTCAGGAGCTGATCCTGAAAAACTTGATGCATTTGATATTGTAGGTAAACATTGGGGTGGTGTGAATGCAGATAATATTATTATTGATCATTGTTCTTTTGGTTGGGGAGTTGATGAGACGCTCTCTTTTACCGGTGGAGTATCAAATACTACATTACAGTGGAGTATTGTGGCTGAGGGATTGAGTCATGCAGGACATCCTAAAGGAGAACATAGTAAGGGGTTTATGGTTTCAGGTAAATATGTGTATCCGAGTACTGTGTCAGTTCACCATAACTATATTGCACATAACACAGACCGTACCCCTCTGATTTATTCTCCTGACGATGTTGATTCACAAGTTGATTTGGTTAATAATGTAATTTATAACTGGAAGGGTGGTTCTTCACCAAGAACTGGTGGATCAGCCAAAGTAAATTGGGATAACAACTATGCAAGACCAGGAAATAACTCACATTCTTATTCGTTTGAAGTAACTCTTGGAGATATAAATGTCGATCCTAATCCACAAATGTATGTGCACGGTAACGTAGGCTCTACACGTTTGAGCCAAACTGATCCAGACTGGAATGTTGGTTTTGAATGGAGAAACGAGTTATTAGATGAAGCATGGAGGCGTTTAACAAGATGGGATGCGCCAAGTATCACAACATTTGTCATGACAACGTCCGTTGCAAACGACATTTTAACTAAAGTTGGAGCAACTGCACCAGTTAGGGATAGTGTTGATAGTAGAGTGATAGCTGATTTTGATACTGGGACAGGTTCAATAAGAGACGATGTTGTCTTCCCGGACGATTTTCCAACATATCAAAACATAACTCCTCCAACTGATTCTGATAATGATGGCATGGCTGATAGTTGGGAAATTTCAACATTCGGAAACATTTTTCAAACTAACAACGTAGACCACGACGGAGATGGTTATACCAATATAGAAGAATATTTACATTATTTAGCTGGGAGCACTGGAACACCTTTAGGTATTGAAGAAGAGGAAAATGTTATTATAACCATTTATCCAAATCCTGTAAAAGATATTTTAACCATAAACGATAGTGAACAAGCTATTGAAAAATATAAAACATACAATATTGAGGGACAGCTTGTACAAACTTATACTTTAGATAATGAAGGTCAGATAAATGTTTCTAACCTTCCAAAAGGAGTATATTTTTTAGTACTTAATACCGTTCAAAAAAGAAGTGTAATGAAGTTTGTAAAGAAATAAAAAAAATACTCTTTTTAAAAAAGCTATCAATTATGATGAATTAGGAAAGGAAATAAAGGAAATAAACTCATCGGAAGTAAACCTTTTAAATCTATCGGATGGTATTTATTTCTCTTTGAAAAACCACCTGCTTTGCAGGTGGTCATGTTCTGATGTCTTTGCCTATCTTTGTTAGTATGAGTAAATACAGGAAATTATCACATGTTATTTATAAATGTGATTATCATATTGTTTGGGTTCCAAAGTATCGATTACGTATTTTAAAAGGGACTATTAAGGAATTGATGGA